>Ga0247844_1001022_pt1 | contig 55458 bp, 62 predicted proteins | sample LaCtaG_FD_192421 | JGI IMG/M metagenome (GOLD analysis project Ga0247844, IMG submission 192421) | Freshwater microbial communities from meromictic Lake La Cruz, Castile-La Mancha, Spain - LaCruzMarch201714.5m_1 | ecosystem: Environmental > Aquatic > Freshwater > Lake | place: Spain: Castile-La... | reverse complement strand
CCAGGTACGAAGTGTTTCAGATGTAATTTTAAGCATTTCTCTTGCTTTTGTACTGGTGATGTATTCATCAGTCATTTAATTTACTTATTAACAAGAATTTTGTTTTTAAATAGTTTAAGTTTAAAAAATAATCTCGTTATTCTTACTAATTGGTAAGAATAATGGTAACTCTTACATAACCTCTAGGTAAAGGTGATCCATCTATATATGTAAAAAAAGCTTTTTTACTTTTTCCTGATAAAGTGTTAACCAAACCAAATTTATCTACTTCAGTCATTTATATTAAACATTTGTAAAATAAATTTTACAAATAAAGATATTCGCAAGTCGGGTTCGACGAACCTACGAAATCTTGCTATCATTAAGAATAAAATATAAAATTGGAATAAATTCAAATTTACTTAAATAAGTAGTAAAAATGGGATATATTTATAAAATTACAAACATAGTAACTAAAAAATTATATATAGGCTCAACAATACAACATAATTATGAAAATAGGTGGAGAAAACATCGTAATTGCATTAACTATAAAGAAGGATGTCCTGTACTAAAAGCTTCAATGATAAAACATGGACTTGAGAATTTTAAGTTTGAAATCCTGATAATCTGTTTTGATGATGATTTATTGAAATATGAACGCGAGTATATCAAAAAATATAATTGTCAAATTCCGAATGGCTATAATATTCTATCAGGTGGACAATTAGGTGACGGATTTGTTGGATACAAACATACACCTGAAACGATCGAAAAAATCAAAAAATCATGTAATAGATTTTGGAAAGAAAATCCGAATTTTTTTAAAACATACAGTGAAAAATTAAAAGAATCAATGAAAAAAGTAAATATATCAGAATCTGTGAAAAATTCTATAAAATTTCAAACAGCTCTTAAAGAGAAACGTGTAGGTAGCATTGCTCATAAAGAAAATAAACTTTCAGAAGATACCAAGAAAAAAATTAGTGACGGATTAAAAAAATATTACTCACAAAATGAAAACAATAAGGTTGATATTGAAAAACATAGAGAAAGTATGACAAGAGCAGTAGGAAAGCCAGTTGCACAGTATACAAAAGATGGAGTCTTCATAAAAGAGTATAAAAGTATAGCAGAAGCAGGTCGTACATCTACAGTTAAAAAAAATAATATTGGACTTGTATTAGCTGGAAGAAATAAAACAGCTGGTGGATTTATATGGAAATACTCGCAAAACATTTCGGAGTCTTCTTAAAATAATTTAAAGAGATAGCATTATTATATAATAAGCACGATTGCGTGAGTGGTTAAAACGGAACGGCTTAAGACCGTTTGCTTCGGCTTCCTGGGTTCGAATCCCAGATCGTGCATAATTTATCATTTGTATAAATTATGCGAAAATAAGTTATATCTAAATGTGTATTACCTCAATTTTTATGATATAAACAAATTATGCATTTCAGTAATCCATTCAGGAGTTTGGCGTCCTGCAATTTTTCCTTTCCATGAAAGCATACGTTCTTTACCAAAGAAATAGTAAGTTTGATACGCATCTATAACATTATCATCTTTATACATTTCTGGCATAGCTAGAGCAGGTTTTGTAAAGCCTAGATCAGGTAAATCAGGAACGTTATTAGATAACTCTTCTATATAAGGTTGACATTTGTGTATTTTTCCATATCTATATGTATATTCTTTACAAAGCTCTTGACCAAGTTTACATAACCATTCATAATTTCCTTTTGACTTTCTTGTCCATATAGCGGATGGATGATTTTTATGAGTAAGTTTGTAACACGGTATATATTCACTTTTTACCATGTAATGCGCTGAACAAAGAAGTTGAGTTGTTTCTAAAATCATTTTGATAACGTGTTTATCAACATGCATTTGAGCACATGTGCTTGGTATTAAACTCAAAAAGAATATGTTCATTTCTAGTTTATTTTACTTTTATTTTGTAAAAAATTCATTTTTCTATTTGTATAATAAATAAATGTTTAATGCTAATTGTTGGAAAGAAAAAAAAAGTAACCGTTTTAATGGGAGAAAATATTATGTAAATCTAGAGACTGGAAAAAGTCAATGGGGAATACCTCAAGGTTTAGATGAGAAAATATTAAATAATTGGGAAAAACACCGTAGCCGTTCTAAAGATAAATTTTATTATGAACGCATTTCTGATGGTTTTAAACAATGGGAAGAACCACCTGAAGATGATGATGAAACTTTACCAATGGGGTGGGAAATACACTTTAGTACTAAGTGTAATAATATCTATTACAAAAATGTTGCTACAGGTCATACACAGTGGGAACATCCAAAAGAAGAAGTTAACAACAAATTGTGGAGGGAAAAACAAGATGCTAAAATTAAGGATGATCAAGAAAAAGAATTATACAGAATGAGAATGTTAAAAGAAAATTTTGATAAACAACGGCGTTTGGATGCAGAAAAAAAGGATCAAGAATTAAATGATAAGTTAATTGCGCAACAATTACATGATGAGTTTATTGCACAACAAATACGAGAAAGAGTACAAAAGGAGGATTGGGAAAAGAAAGAAATAGAAAGGAAAGCAAAAATTGCTATTGATGAACACAAACAAAAAGAAAAAGAAGATACAGCGTTGAAACTTGCTTTAAATAAGAGTAATCCTCATAATGTTGTATTCAATTGGCCATGCGAAAATGATGATTACAAAGGAGACTGGAGTTTAAAATCTGATAAAGGTGTACAAAACACAGGATCTTATGATTTCGACCCAAAAACAATGAAAATTACTAGTAGATTTAATGGAAAACAAGACAAAATAGCTAGCGTTATGATCACTAAATGCATGTGTCCAGTTTCTGCGTTTGTAAATAAAAGAGTAGATGATTTTCCATTTTCTGAAATTACAGTAATATTAGGTTCAATTCAAGACCTCATACAGATAAAAGCAAGTGATAATAGGCAAAAGGTTTTCGTTCTTCCTTCTCAATTAAACGGAGCCGAATATCCTAGTCCAGACTTCATTGTGACTAAATTACAATCTTATATGTCAGATAGAACAGGAGGTCCAGCTGGTCAATTAGCTGCAGACCCAGGTGTTGCTCAATTTATAATTGACAATGCTGCTAATAATGATACAGAACTATTTGATCATGATAGCGGTATAAATAATGTAAGGTTAATGGGTGATATACCAGGTATTACTTTAAAAAATGGTTATCTACAAGTAAAAGATGATGCTAATATATCAGAATTTGAAAATAAGATATCTCAAATGACTGTATTGGGTGTAAGAGATGTTCCTGTTAGAGGTCTTATGTCAGGTGGGCAGAGAGAATTTTTTTATGCAGATCACACAGTTGATCTTATATACGGTTCAGCTGTTCCTATTCAAAGTGATCCTGATCCGAAATCTCCTTATTATGATCGATATGCTCCTTATTATGGAAATTCTGATCATCCAACTGTTAGAAGAATAGCAAACCTAACCTTATTTGCTCAATATGTTGGATCATTTCGTCTTGCTATTTTGCGTGGCAATTGCAATATTTATTTAATGCTTTTAGGAGGCGGAGTCTTTAGTAATAGGTTTGACGATATTAAGGATGCAATTAGTAGCGCGTATAATTATATGAAAGAAGGATTAAAACGAGCAGATGTAAAGGTATTTGTTCTAGTATGGGAAGGTAATATGACAAAACAAGAACCGAAAGCTAAAGAAGAACTTAGAGCTTTTAAGTTATTAAAATAATTGAGATATTTCTGTAAACATATATTAATTAGATTTAATCATAATCTACTGATTATGATTAATTTTAAATGTATATTGAGTAAAATATATCTTTATATTAAAGAAAATGATTACGGTATCTCAATCTGCGAAAAATAAAATATGCGAAATGTTAGGTAAAGAAAGTAGAAAAAATATACTTTTATATGTAAAAGGATCTGGATGCAATGGATTTTCTTATAATTTCAAGATCTTGGAAACTGACGTAAAACCAAACAAACTGGATGAAGAATATAAAATAGATGATTATAGTATATATTTATGCGGTAAAAGCATAATGTATTTAATAGGTGTCAAAGTTGATTACGTAAATGATATTATGGGATCAAAATTTGAATTTACAAATGATAACATACAGAGTAAATGTGGTTGTGGAAAAAGTTTCGCGTTTAAGGAATAAATAAAATTGTTTTTTCAGAAGTGTTTCTATTTAAATTAGCGATAACATGTCATACATAAATTTTGATATTCAATGTGCTTTCTTTCAAACACTTCGAGATCGACGCAGAAACCGTGAAATATACGGAGCTATAATTCATCCGTGTTTCTCCTCGTTTTTATTTTTTGATCCATGTCTCGATATGATCTGTTGCCATCACCCTGATATTTGGGAATATGGAACTGGAAATTTGCTTGTTGCTCCAAAACCATCAATAATATGTACAAACTCTGAAAACAGAGCTTTACAATGGCGAGAGGAAGCCATAAATTTAAAAAATAATAATATTGACAAAGGATTTGGATATTTAGCGCGTAAAACGCTAGAATATCGCGATATTATGCGAATGTACAAATATGAGTTGGAAGCAACAAGCACAGTTCTAACAGACGAACATATAGAAAGATTCGAATATATTGAAAATATATGTTACCAAATTGAAGATCTTGGATTAAAATCAGAAAAGACTAGGCGAGTTGGAATACTAAGGCATGGAATATTATTTGAAAAAGATAGACATTTGTCAAGATATCAAAAAGATTTTCAGATCTATAATGAAATTGATGAATGCATTCAAAATCCGAGGCCCGTATTTTTAGGAATTGAATTGCTTTCTTATCCAGAAACAGAAGAAATACAAAGAGAAGATAATATATTAGACGATATATTAATGTATGAAAATATAATATATAATTACGATGATATATATTATGAAAATATATATAATTATTATGATGATTATGATATATATAATTATGATAATGACGAGAGCTCTGAAGATGAATCACATTATCCATTTACTGTTCCTGCGGAGTTTATACTGTCAACTCAAAAGCAAGAATGTGTAGTTTGTTTAGAAGAAAAAGATGTCTTGAAATGGCCTTGTCATACAACACACGTTACTTGTGAAGAATGTGTACTTAAAATAGTTAGATTTCGACAAATATCATGCCCTATATGCCGCAAACATCTTTAATATTACTTATAAAATTAATATTTTAAAATATATTTATATAAATATATAAATGGACTGTTGTTGTAATAGAAAATCAAAGAATAATTGTGAAATGATAGAACGTAGTAAAAAAGAATCTAATACAGAAAAAAATAACAATCTAAGTTCTATTTATGAACTTGTAATGACACCATACGATACTTCTTCCGACATTATAGAACCGCTTCCTATAACTCCTACTTTATCTCAAAGAAGAAAAAGCATATATGTCAATTTTTTTGAAGTTGATGAACCTAATACACCATCTACACCTGAACTTTCAACACCAACAGATATAAATGATAATACAATTCACCTAAAAATACCTAGAGGTAGTAACTTGTATCTTAATTATGAAAGACACTATTTTGATGATTTTTAATTGACTACATTTATCTAAATAACACCATTTTGGTGTTATTTATTAACTTAGAGAAATGAGATATTTAATAAAGAATGCTTATATTTTTAAGATGGTCATTATCTCCGCACGAATCATATCCGTTTTGTTTTGATGTTCAAGAGAATACAACGATAGGTGAGCTTTGTAAAATGGTTTTAACAAAAAATAACCAATGGTATGGCAATCCAACTTTTTCAGTAGTTAAGATATACGACGAGGATACAAAGTTATTAGATGAAACGTCAACAATAAGTATGTGTTTTGACAATACAGATGATCGTTATCTTGTTTTTGTTGCTGGGTAAAGTAAAACCGAGATTAAACTCATTAGAAAGTCTTATTAATAACAAATGGGTGTTCTTGGAGGCATATATTTAAATTGAGAGAAAGAAACGACTCTTCCATGTATAGGAATGTTACATGCCATACTGCTCGGTTTATGCATTATTTGGTTAGTATTTTCCTTTACCAAAGCACCTAAATTGTTACTGTAAACAACTGTGCGAATGCAATTATTTTGTAATAGCTCAACACATCTAGAACAAGGTCTTGACATAAGAAGATTTTCAAGAGATCTATCAAATCTTAACACGACCATGGTGAGCTGATTATTTTTTCTTTTTTTTTGGTTTCGCAAGGCTCGAAGCGCGTTATGCTCAGCGTGCATATGCGTTGAATTAGGCATCCAGTTTCCAATAGGTTTATTCCCTCTAAAAAGTTTAGCAAAGTGAAGACAATTTGTATCATATCTACATGATGAATATAAATTTGGAATTTCATAGTTTACGTGACTTATAATAGTCATTATATTTGTACGGTGTGAATTATTTAAACCAATATAAACTTAAATAATGAAGTGATAGATACACATTATTTTCAAAATTTTTAGTAAGTTTTTCTATACCGGAAAATAAACAAACTAATTTTATTTCAAAATTTATTATTCTAAATCAAACTTATAAAGATAATTTTTTAATATAAAATGTCGTCTTTATTTAATCAATTTTGTCAATTCTTTTCATCTACTCCAAATCCATCATCTGTCCAAAGTGCTACCGATGTAAGTCCTACAAATTCCACACCGGTTCAAACACCTACAAATTCAACAAGTACAAATTCAACAAGTACAAATTCAACAAGTACAAATTCAACACCTACAAATTCAACATCGGTTCAAACGCCTACAAATTCCACACCTACAAATTCAACAAGTACAAATTCAACGCCGGTTCAAACAACTACAAATGGTTCAGTAAATTATGGAACTCATAAATCTAAGAACAAGTAAACAATTGATTTTATATTATTTTCTATTAAAATAATATATCAAATTTATAATAAAAAACTTTTTATGAATTCTTCTGAGATAGAAAAATATTTGAGACATACAGGTAACGTTGGAAGAAAAATAGTTGTATTATGAGAGTAACTGAAAAAGAAAGATTAATTCATACTTTACTTTTTAGTTATGTTAGAATACAAATAGAAAAGTTATCAAAAAAGATAGATAATTTTTTTGAGTATTCTCTTGCCATTTAATAAATAATGGATCATAGAAAATATGTATTTATTTTACATATTGTTGTTTGTTTATTTCTTGGATATTTGGTATATATCATTTTAACTAACAAAGAAATTCCAAATACTATTTCTCCTCTGATAATTATATTAATATTTCTTGTGATAATACATCTTTACTTTTATCTTTCTAAAAACCCGAATAATCGAGAGAAATATGATTTTTCTACTAGGAAACGGAAAGAAGATAATATAAATCGACTAAAGGAAACAAGAGACTTTGATTTAGAACCAAATGATAATGATTTTGGCGATACAATATAAAATACACTTAAAAATACTTTTTACTTAATTAATTTTCAAATATTATTATATAATAAATGATTAGATCAAGAGAACTTTTATTTATATATATTTTACATATTTTTGTGTGTAGTTAGTTTTATAGGATTGATATGGTTGACACAATTTTCTTTCAATGTTAAAGTAATTTCAATAAATATTCCTCTTTATCCAAAAGTATCGGTTGTAGAAGGCTAGCAACTGTTGATCTTGTTCGCAAGAATTAGTAAGAATATTATTCTTTATTTAAAATAAAGAATAATTAATTTGTAATTTTTTAATAAGAAAATTGTTTTTGATTATATTGTATTACTAATTTTTTGAAACAAATTGAATTAAAGAGTTTTACTTATAAAGTAAGAAGTATATTACGGCGAGGCGTAGCCGATAGTGGTTAAGGGCGTAGTGACAGGATGATAACCAAATCTTTTCGCAAACCCTAAAAAATACTAGATCTCCTTTGGAGATTAGTTTTCTAGCCTCGATTTACTTCTTACCATGGAGCTACACATGGTTTAGAAGCTCCTTTACGGGGCTTGATTCATATAATTTTGTATGAATCTAGTAGCGGAATTGCTATTACAGATACTAATTTAACAATGAGTAAAGTTGCGGTTGTTACTTTATCTTTATGGATTCAAATTGTAGGAACTTTTTTTTATTATTTTCAAACTTTCTACAATTTTAAATACGATCCTAAAGAAAAATTGAAATTTAAGCAAACATTTATCTGATAAAAGAGAAATGCAGTCTACCTCAGGAAGAATTTATGAAGAAGGAGAAAAATTGGGTTCTGGTACATTTGGAACAGTTTATTCTGTTAAACGAGACGATGGAGAAATTTTTGCATTTAAAAAGTATGAAAGATCATGTTCTGATTTGGATCTTGGAGCTCTTAGAGAGATTTCAATATTACAAATCGTAAAAGGAAGTGGCGTTGGTATAATGAATATAGAAGACATGATTGTTCTTGACGACGATGATCAAACTTTTGGTGTAATTATGAAAAAGTATAACCTTGATCTATATGATGCTTTGAAATTAAAAATGTTAAGTTTTTATGATAGACGTCGAATCGCAACTCAACTTTTAGAAGCTGTAATTTTTCTACACGAAAATGGTATAATTCATCGTGATATCAAACCTGAAAATATTCTTCTTGACGAAAAGATGAATGCGGTTCTGGCAGATTTTACATTATCTAAAGTTTTTACAGGAATTTGTACAAAAGGTACTCATACTGGAAAGATTGCAACCGTAACGTATCGCGCACCAGAAGTTGTCGCAAAAAAGCCATATGGATTTCCAGCAGACGCTTGGTCTGTAGGAGTTGTTTTTTACGAACTTTTTACTGGAAAACAACTAACAGCTCAAAAAGACAAAGAGGCACTAGAATTTCTTTTTAGGCAAGTATCTAAATTTAGGGTTGGACCATTAGGAACTATGGTTAAAGGGTTACTCATTGCATGTCCACAACAGAGATGGACAGCTCGGCAAGCTTTAGAAAGTGAGATGTTTGGTATATCCTCTCCCATACACAAAGTATGGAATGGAATAAATAAATGCACAGTAAGTAATAAAGTCATGAATATGTGCGATAACTTTGAAGCTGAAAAATGTATTACAATGTGGGCTGCTCAAATTTATCAGAACCGCACTGGTTGTTCTCTTCATTCAGCTGTCGAATTAGCTTGTAAATTTTATGAGACTGATTTATTTGACATTGAAAGTGAAGAATATCCAGAAGAAGAAATGCTAATATTGAAAAAGATGAATTATAATTTATTTGTTTAATAATAAATGCGTATTAAGAATGTTACAAGTTTTATAATTGGACTAATAGTTGGGTTTACATTATTCTATATTTTTGGCGCAGCAAAGGAAGGCGGTAATCCAAAAATAGGTTTTAATATGATTTTTTACTTTGGTGAAAAAAATTGTATTCATATTCACCATTGGGTGTTATGCTTACTTATTGCCTTAATTATTACTATTGTGGTAATATTTGGACGATTTTATTTTAACCCAGTTATTTTTTTCTTGTATGGTCTTTTATTAGGAGCTTCTTTGGAAGATTTGAGATATAAAGATTTTTTAAAAATAAAATGCTAAAATTTTAGTATAAAATTAGTTATTCACACAGAAATTAACATCATTAATCTGACAAGTATAGCGAAAACAACAGCGTGTATTCCAACTCCCAACAAGTTTGGACATCCATCTTTCTCAATTTCTAGGCCAGCCGACGATAAGATACCTCCAGTAAGTTTAAACATAAAAGGAGTTGCTATTATAAAGAAAAGTAAACCTGACCACAAACTAATCATCAATTTATTAGATTCGCTTATAGGTTTTTTATATTGTACCATTTATTATAATACAAAGAAATTAATCAATTTTTTAAGTTTTTTGCGAAAGTATGAATTTATCAAGAGCCACATCGACCAAATTTGAATTTAGAACTGTTTTCAATACCATTTGAATTTTTTCCTATATATACAACTATAAGAGTCATGATTGGACCTCCAACAAAACCTAGCAAGCCTATAACAGCCAAAGCTTGAGCCCAACCTGGTAGAACTTTCCAGTATTGCATAGTCCAAACTAAAGCCCAAATCCATATAGCCATACTAATAGCCATAATAACCAAGAAGACCGCAATACCTCCAAAAGCAGCAAAAGCTCCTGTAGATTCTACATCATCGTCATCGTCATGATCTTTATTCTTACTAAAACCTTCGACAGACTGTCCTTTTAAGTAAGCATGAATGACAGGTTTATTGTCACGGTACAGTTTCATCATATTAAAAACTGAATATTTTCCGTACATTTTATTTTATAACGAGAAAAAAAATCTTATTTTTTACAAATTTTAATTATCTAAATCTAATAAACATTAATATTTAGAATATAATGAATAAGATCATATATTTTATTTTTACTAAATTGTTTGATATTAGAAATTAATATGTGTTCATTTATATCAATAAAATGATGTTTCAAAAAAATAATCTTCACCTGTATTCTTTGGTTTACAAGCTAAAATACTTAAGACTAAATGTTTAGTATAAATACGAAAACATATCTGGTCATTAATAGGAAGTTTAATTATAGGAATTTTATGAACAAGTAATTCTTTTACAAGTTCCTGAATATTACACACAAGTTCACCTTCACCTGTAAAGTAACCATTTAAATAATGAAGCATTCGACCCGTAAGTTTTTGCTTACAAGTTGGACATTCTCTCCTAAAAAAACCAGATATTCTTATAAACTTTGCCATACAGTCTACATGTGCAAAACTTGAACAACAACCAAGATGTATAATTTCTGGATTAGATTCTGTACAAATAAAGCATTCCATTATCTTTAATATGTTGTGCATTTTTCTTGATTAAATTCAAATTAATATTCTAAAATCGTTTAACCAAAATTCTCAAAACTATAATTTCAATTAATTATTTTTGTTCTCAAACCATTTCAAATGATTCTTCTTGTTGTTCTGTTGTTTCAACAATAGAATCTGTTTCTGCGTTGACACCGAAAAATTTTAGCAAAAATATCTCACTAAACTCTATTACAAATGATAATATTTCACCTGTCCAAATAACTACAGATGAAAAGATATTCATATTTTATATGTAGAAATTTATTAATAAATTTTTACTTTTAATTTAATTTATAAGTTTATACATCAAACACTTTTATCATAGATAAATCTTTAGGAAATTCCGGTAAAATGGTTTTATCACAATACATTTTTTCTCAGTAAAAAAGTGATGTTATAAGTTGTAAATTTTTAAGTAATCTTTTTTACATGCTCTGTTGTTGATTGTCTAGCAAAACAATTAATACCAGTCCTATAATATGGAACTATAAAAAAAGATTTTGAATTTGACCAATTTATATATTGGACAAGAAATATAGGATTACCTTCGTATTGTATATTATTCACATAATTTATATAGGATTCTGGTGTGTGACCTTCGCCTTTTTTATATCCAAGTTCATAATTTTTCAAGATAAACGAAACCATTTCTTTATTCATCTCTTTCTTTTCAGGACACTCAGGATGTAAAGATATTACATAAAATCCTTCCAAAGTCGCAACTATATGTAAGATTGTATTGTATTCGACACTTGAACTCATAAAACCTAAATAGTCTTGAGCAGACGGCCAAGCAAATTTTACACTATTTCGATCGTATGCTTCAGCAGGATGTGAATGAAAATTATAAAGACCACCTATAATTTTTACTCCTTCTTCTTCACCATGCACAATACTGCTTTTGTCAATTTCAAGATAATATGTCAAATCATCAGTAATTTTTCCAGTGACAATTCGACCAGCAACCTCTTTTTGTGTAATAATTCCATTTCTATTCAGAGTAGAACCCATTTTTGAAATATGTCGTAAATACTTAATTGCATCATCGCTTAAACGAGCTTTTAAAGAACAAAGACTACCTTTTTTATTTGGTAACTGGTCTAATACGTATTTAACATCATTTGCAGCTTCATTATTTACTATATTATTTTCACGAAGAAGACACAAACCAAAATTGGGAAAAATAAAACCAATGGGACTTGTTTTGCTTATATAAGGCTCTTTAAATCCTGCTTCCGTATATTCTTTTATCAATTTATTTCTAGATGGGCTGTCAAGATCAATCCGCACGCATAATGTAACATCATTCGGAATATTAAAAAGTGTAGTTTCTATCACTTTTAACAACAAAGAACCTTCCGTTCCTATAATTTCGCATATTTTTTTCTTTTCATCATAAATAATGTATGAATGACCAGAAATACTCTTAACAAATTCGTAAGAATTTATGTATTGCACTCTCTTATGTCCTCTAGGAAGAGACTGCAAAGCATCATATTGTTTTTGGCTAATAACAACAACAAGACCTATCATAAATTTAGTTTCTGGAGGTTTTAAAATATGACTTTCTAGTAGATCAAGTTTGTTTGGTTTAATAATTTTATCAAAATCTATTAATAAACTAACCATCTTTACATGTTTACAATAAAATGATTGAAATTTTTAATTTGAGTTATTATATCAACTATCAAAAATTTATCAAAAATGAACAGTGTTCGTGCTCTTTTTTTTCCTGCTGGCGTTGTGCATCCAAAATACATTGAATATGTTGGATGGTCATTTATTTCAAATGTTCTAGTGTCAGCTGAAAGTGCAATGTCTACTCACAGTATGCTCCATGCTATCGGTACTGATAGTGAATCGATTAGAACAGCAAATTACATAGGAAAAGACATTATAGGCCAGATTGGAGGACTTGCATATATTTCAAAAATGGGAAAACAATCTGACAAAGATCCTAAAAAATTTCTTTTTTATTCAAACATTTTGCAACAATTTGCCTATGCTTCTCTTTGTTTTACTCCTATCTTACCTGAATATTTCTTACCTATAGCAGGATGTTCAAATATTTTAATCAATATTTCTTTTATTGGTTTTGGAGCTATTAATGCTAAATGCATACAAGCATTGGCGACTAATGAAAATATTGGTGAAATATACTCAAAAATATCTGTTGTAAATACAATAGGAAGCAGCATTGGTCTTTTAATTGGTTTAGGTATTATCACATTAATTCCGGATCACACATTAAGATTATTTGTTATTCCTGTACTTGGAATTTGCAGAGTAGAAGCTTTCAATCGAGCAGTTAAAGGTATTTTTTAAGTAAATTGAAATTAAATTATAACTCTCATAATTTAATTTACAGTATGAGCAATGATGATGAGTTTGATATCGATCTTGTTACTAATTATGCAAGTCTCACAACAATATCAGATATAGGAGAGATATTTGGAATAGTAATTGAAGGTTTTTCGCGTGTGTGTAAGTTTTCTATATTTGAAATCACATCCATTTCTCATTCTAAGAAAAAGAGCTATGGAATATTGCGTACAGATTGGAAAACTCACTTTAAATGTGAAGAAATTTCAAGTGTATTTGCGTATGTTAAAGGAGATACTTCTGAACACATCTATGTTTTGCTGAACGAAGAAAATTTATTGCATCTAAAGGACTTGAAACCAAAGTTCTTTGAAACATACGTCGCTCAACGATACATATTTCCCGATAATCAAGATATTACAGAAAGACCTATCAAAAAGTTTGAATTTGAACTAGGATTTCATCTATTCACACTCTTGTCTGACCTCTTAGTGTTTAAGCACCAAAAGAATATATTAAATTATCAAGCCGACTTTATTCTTGAGCTAAAGAACAATTTTAACGGAGATATACCATCGATTGTTGTCGAGATAGACGAGGACGAACATGCATCGTACACTCCTGAAAACGAAAAGTTGAGGCAGTCTGTTATTGAGGCATACAACAATAGAATGATTAAAATTTCAGTAAAGAGGACTTCAACACAACAAGACATTGAAGACATTGCGATCAAGTACTCCAAAATTATCAGAGATCTAGCCAAAGAACTTATAACTGATTATAGCTTTGAATTTGATGAAGACGATTTTACACGAATTTTGCAAGATAATACAATCGAACCGAATTTTATCAAGATGTTCTTTGATAACAAAACAGGTGATCCAAAATTTAGGTATTATATGAGCGATGTCGGAGATTTCTTAGGATATAGTAATAAAGATAATTATAAAAAACTTAGAACATTTTTAAATGGTTCGCATTTTGAGGAAAATGTAGATTGGAAAGTACAGAAAGCAGCCGGCCCCTATAGGGGCCGGCTGCTTTCTACAGAAAAAACTGATAAAAATCTTGGAGGATCAGGTCATAATAAGAAAATCATAATTATGACCAGAGTATGTTTCAATACTTTATGTATTGTGTCTCGAAAGCCAAGAACTGAACAAGTAGGAAAGTTTTTCGCCAAAGTACACGATGTAGCATTAGATTATGCTCAGAGATTACGAGTCAATGCTATTACAAACATTGGAAAACTCAAGGAGAATAAGGAAGATGCAAAGAAGAGAATGGACGTTTTGGTTGAACAGCGTGTAGATAAGACAAAACTAACACAGATTTCAAAAGAGAATAAAGAACTTCAAGAAAAAATTGATTCTCTTCTGGAGAAGATAGTAGAATTAGAAACAACTGTCGAAGATCGTGATAAGAGTCTTCAAATTGTTAGAAAAAATATTTCAAATGCAACTTATGAAATTTCTTTATTGGAAGAAGAGAAGAAAAAATTAGAGAAACGTATAATTTCAATTTCTGAAGAACTTAGAATTATGAAGGAAAGTAGTATTTCTGATGAATTATACCAGAAGAAAGACACCGAACTTAAAGAATATAAACTCAAGTATAATGTTCTAGTCAAGAAGTATAATGCGAATGTACTTAAAAATAACTCAGAAAATACATCTGCTCTTTTGGCTCGTATAGATGAGTTAGAAAAAATGATGAATATTTCTGTAGAACCACAAACTGAATCCAAGATCAAGTTTGAAACAAAAGAACCGAAAAAATCTATTGTCAAAAGTACCATGAAACAAGCAGTAAGACCAATTGTCAAGACGCCAATTAAACAAGCTGAAGTTGACACAAAGATTAGTTCACCAGTGAAACCAATTTTCAAGACGATAGTGAAGAAAGCTGAAGTTGACACAAAGATTAGTTCACCAATGAAACCAATTGTCAAGACGATAGTGAAGAAAGCAGACGTTAAGACAAAGATTAGTTCACAAGTAAAACAAAATGACAAGATGACAATGAAGCAAGCTGAAATTGACACAAAGATTAGTTCACCAATAAAAACAATTGATGTAAAACTTACAAAAGTTGAGCTATCAGCTAAGACAATCAACGCATTAAAAGACATTTGTCGAGATAAATCTCTATCAGGTTTTTCTTCTCAAAAAACTAAAAGCGTATTGATCGATTGGATGCTAACAAAACTCTAGATAAACATAAAATAAGTATATAATTACTGTGAAAACAACACCAACAAACGGTGTTGTTTTTGGATAATCTATAATTTAATTTAATTTATCATTATATTTATAATCAGTACCATAAGCAGCATTAATCATATCAATCTCTTTTGCGGTGTAGCTCTTTATAGATTTTGATCGCGATGGTTCTGATGTATTATTCTTGATCTCATCTACTTTTTTTTCAATATTACAATTATTCTCTCCTCCGTGTTTCATAATTCTTACCTTTTCTTTTACAAAGAATTACAAATTCAAATTTATTTAAAAACTTACAACCCGACTTTTTAACAAAATAAAAAGCTTTCTTGTTGATTTTCATTCAACATATTATAGAATTTTTCTAAATTTATTATATTATTTTTATACTTAATTCTTAACAGATCGAATAAGTCATTAAATCTCTTGATATTTTTATCCTCCCACAAATCCACATAGAAAGAAATATATACAGGAATTTTATTTTTTGAAGAAAATGTCAGTACATCTTTAATTATATTTTCTTCTTCTCCTTCTATGTTTATTTTAATAAAACTTATATCTTTATTATCTGTAATAATTTTTGAAAAAGAAACATTTGATATTGGTTCGTTTATTAAAGTATAATTACTGCAATGTGAAGCTTCACAATTTAATTGAAGACTTTTTCTTGACAAATCACCAGCTTCAAAAACTATTACATGCTTAAAATTATGGCATAGCCATATAGAAGTTGCACCTATCCAACCTCCAATGTCTATAGCAATTTTATCTTTGTTTTTAACAGTTTCAAAAACATTAAAAGTTTCTTCTTCCCAAGTCGGAAAATTATGAACAAACCATTCTGGATTTGAACCGCACTCTACAAAATTATAATCAACCCCTTTCTTGTTATAAGAATATATGTCAAAACATCTTGAAGTATTATTTAGAATATAAGAAGAAATATGCCCAATATGACATATAAGTATATTAGAGAAAGATGTTTTAAAACCTATATTTAGACATTCAAAAGCGAATCTGATTTCAAAACTATTTTTATTTTCTAGATCTTCTGAAAAATACAAATTATTCTTACGTATTTTTTCTATATTAAAAATAGATGGATTTAGGCTAAATCCAGGGTAAAAATATCCAACATTATCACTTTTACAATTAAATTCTTTCTCAAATTGTTCGTAATATTGACAAAGTTTTGTTACTTTTTTAGATGGATGATTTGGGTTATAACAATACTTATATATGTCTTTGTTATTTAACATTGCAAGTTTCTGATGACCATCCTTTTCATCTCGACCATGAAATATTATTTGGTCTGTATCAAATGTTTCTAAAAATTCAAGATATGGAAGTATAGAGAAATTCATATTACATCTCCAATCATCTTCAAAAAAGAAAACATACTTTGTTTTGATTGTATCAAGAACCATATTTAAACTTTTAGCATGTCCTCTTTGTTCTGGTGTTTTCATAATAAACTCAAAGAATGGATACTCCTTTTTCATTATTTCTCTGTCTTCATCTGATGAATTATCGTCAACACAAACCCATCTTTTTATCAAAAATAAATCTTGGCAATGAAATATTAATTTATCCATCGTTTCAATAAAAAATTGAAGTCTTTTGCATGTAGTAATCACAAACGTGATATCTAATGGGTTTTTTTCAGATAAATAGTCCTTCTTTTGCTTTATTATTTTACCAATACGATCTTGTCTAATGTACAAATCTGTATTAGATAAATTGGAAAAGGTATCTTTTTCCAATAGTTCTTTCTTAAAATACCCAATCGTATTAAACCCCAATGAATCAAGAGTGTAATCACATATAGTTTTTAGTTGAGAAATACTTTTATTGGGAGTAAACATGTAATCTCCGTTGTGACTATCTTTATTTTTTAAAATTATATAATCTTCTCTTTGCATTTTATTATGTAACAAAAATCTTTAAATTCATATATCTTAAGTGTAAACAAAGATTAATTATTATTTTACATGGAAATAATAATTAAACACTAATTTTTATGTGTTGTTTTGTCTCAGAAAAGTTAATATTTCCCAAAGTACTTTACAATCAAATTCATTATACTTGATAATATCTTTCATTATGTCCGAATTTTCTGGATTATCAGATTCGGAATAAGTTTTCCACGCTCCAATCATTGCACTCAACCCACTGCTGCATTTACTGTCCATACATGCAGATATCATACCATGCTTTCTCATCGCACCAGCTATTGCCTTTAGACCGAACTTGAAACAATCTTTTACTACTATAGGTTCTGCTAGAAAAAGTTTGCATAGGTCGTTCCATTGATTAACTTTCCATTTGTCTGATATATGATTTTCTCTTTCTTGATTATTGTTATCACGAGCAAGATCAAACTGCCTACACTCAGCTGTTTTCCAAAAGTTTGACTCAGCGTGCCAATAGTACACTTTGGGTTGGCCACGATCTGAGACAAACTGAATAAATTCATTCATAATACGATATTCTTCCTCATATGATGGTTTAGAACAAATAAATTTTTTATAATTCCAAACGCCTTTATCAGACCATCCTACTCCTATCATAAAAATCATATCAGTTCTTGATTGTTGAGGAAGAGATGAAAAATCTGCAAAAATATCACTTAGTGTTTCAAAATCTACGTATAATTCATTAGTTTCTGTCTTCCAATTATATAGATTACTTTTGATTACTGCAGGTCTGATTTTATCAACATTTTGACGGTTTATGTCAAGTATTGCGTCTATAATGGGTGCTCTAGATCCACTCATATTCATTGTTGTTGTTGTACATCTATTATCACGCCAGCTACTAACTCCTTTTTCAATCGCTATTATTCTCTGTTTTACACCAATATACCATACGTTGGTAATCTCTCCAATACGATCTGCTATTTTCTCTTTTTCATCATTCCAATTTCCAGAATCAACACACATATTTGGGTAAAGTTCAACCCTTGAAGGAGGATTCACAGACCAAGTGTGTCCATTAGCTCTAACATCTCTTACCCATTCAATCGCATCACGTGTACGACGTTTGTAATCAAGATCAACAGAATCGTAAGAAATTTTACCAAGTCTATTAAGGCATGTTTGGTTTTGATTAAATAAACCTCCTTTATTAAATCTCCACCTTCTTCCCATAATAAATGAATGAGGTGCAGTAAAACCCTGTATCAAACCAACAGCTTCAGTGTACACTAAACATTGAGCTTTGTAAGCTGGATAACTTCCAGAATTTAGCAGGTGTTTTCCATCAGCTCTTAGTGGTAATGTTGAAAATTTGACATCTATAACAACGTAATGATATTTTTTATTTAACTTTGGGGATGGAATTGTACTTTCCTCAAGTGTCAGAGGTTCTTCGTCCACTAATTTATTCAAAAAATCACTTCGTATCAAAAGATCAATAATACCTTGAGTTCCTGTTTTATAGTTTCTTACCGGAGCTGAATGTATAAGAGGAACTCCTTGAAACATTAAATCTTTTGTTTTACGTACTGATTCGTCTGTTATATATTCTGAAACACTTACAACAGGAACTCTATGTATATTAATATATTTTACCAATTCACTTTCAAATTCTACACCTCTGTTCATAATAAATTCTGTAAAACCAGAAGCATGTGTGTAAACGTTTGTTTTTCTAGTTCCACGGCGATTACTAAGCTTTAGCCAGTCAACTAAGGCATCTTGCATCATATAATTATATAAATGACTCGCAGAAACCATCTGTAACTCAGAAGTATTTTCATCACTTTTTGAGTTTTGTTCAGATAAAAGACGTGGTCTTTTTGATCTAGTATTATTCGCCACACAACTCAAACATCTTTTCATTTGTATACTGGGTTTTTACATTTAGATTAAAAAGAAAATATTAAATTATCTAAGATAAAAATAGTGCAAAAATATAAATTAAGTTTATTATACAATAAATGACAAGTGTATATATAAGTTCCTTAATTTTATTTATAGTTACTTTTTTGGTAATTTTTTGTATTTTAAAAATAATAAAACCTGATTTCCTTATAAACGAAAATAAAAAGTTAATTCTGTGGAAAGCACTTTTATACTCAATAATTATATCTGCAATATTTACAATATTTATTACAATTATTTCTATTAAAGTTGAGAATTCAACATCCTTTGAAAAAAATAATTAAACAAATATTTATATAAATCTTTACTTAGTGTAAATGATTGATAAAAAAGATACAGTAACGATGGCATATATGACTCTTGTTGTATCATTTTTTATTTCAATTGGTATACTTTATCTAGCAAATCCACAATGGGTACAAGTAGCAAACCAAAATACTGGTAAAAGTTCAATATCATGGAAATTGGTATTCTCTTCTTCTGCAGCTTTTTCATTTGTTTTAGCGATTGCCGTACTTCTTATTCTATCAAATAAGCGTGAGAAAAAACAACCAATTGCATATGAAGTAAAAGCTTAATTTATTTTTTAGTAATTTCAAAAATATTAGAATTTATTGCACGTGTTTGAGGGCTCGAAACACCATTAAATTGAAAGTGAATATGATATTGTTCAATTGACATAGATAGAAATCCAAAAGCTGCTTGGTAAAATTGAGTAGCTCTTACTAATTCCTGCTCGTTAGATATTAATTTGTCTAATTTTGTTCCACCAGAACCTACAATTATCTGTGGTGGTAGTTTTATTCTATCGCCATCGTTAAATTGTTCGTTGTTATAAAATATTCCTTTATCATTGACAATTAAATTGCTTACATATTGTTGATTATGTTCATCTGCGCACATATACAAATGTATAGAGTGAGCATTTTCTCTTATAAGTTCTAAAAACTCCTGAGATCCAGACCTGATGAGTTTATCCTCTTTATGCGATCTAGTATAAAATGGATCGTGACCAATAACAATGTTCCAAGCATTTTTGGTGTTTCCTTTTTCAAGTTGTTTTTTTAACCATTTTGCTTGTTCAAATTGAGCTTGTATAGGATAAGGTGGTTGTGCTTGAGTTGGATCTGTCCTACACCATTTTTTCTTATAAATATTTGTATCAATAAAAATCATGTTAATATAGAAATTCCTCATTTTATATAAAACTCTATAAGAAAGAGCAGGTAAAGTCCATTTATTTTGTGTATATTTTATCTGTTTTTCTATAATTGCACACGTTTCAAGATCATGATTTCCAACACCTATCAAAAAACGATTTGTTTGTATGTCTCTCATACAATATATGAATCCATGGTCTAATTGCTTATTTATATCATATTTTAAAGGTTTTGGATCTTTTTTGTTGATTGATTCATCATTAGATTGATAAACGTTATCACCTCCTAGTATAACAACATCAATTTGATTTTTTTTACTATACTCAGCCATCGCTTCTGATACAATTTTTTGCCTATATTCTGAACCATCTTGCTCTATATCATCTCGACAATAAACACCCCAGCATCCAACAAAAAGTAAATTAAAAACATCTTTATCTATTTTTTCTTTTCCTTCAAACTCTTTCGGGCAATCATCGTAGTTATTACAATTAAATATATCATCATCATATTTCGAATCTAAAGTCCATTTCATTTTATATTTAATAATCTTTTAAAAATTGAGTTTTTAAAAGATTATTAAATATAAAATGAAATGTTATATTATACAATTTTTATTCCAATTATTGGCTTTCCGTATATGAAAGAATGTTCGCAATATATTCAAATCTCTTCTAATTCAAGCTCAACACTTAAGAATTATGAAATGTCAGGAGGTTCTATAGATCTTATTGATGAGTGCGAAATTGGTGTTATAGTCAGCTCAACATTTTCAGATATGATGAAACATAAACCTGCTTTTGCGCAAATTTACGCTGAAGATGAAGATAATAGAAGCAAACTTTGTGGTTTTGATGAAGAAACTGCGAATAGAATTTTGTCAAAATTATTAAAACGAGAGTGGTATCTTTGGAACAAGCCTCCTAAAGAATAAAATTTTTGAAAAATTTTATTAGTAAGAGTGATCCTGTTATGAAACAATTATAAAAGACTTATGATACTAATTTATAAAACAGTCATTTTTCATACAAACGATATGATAAATCAAGCTTTAAGGTAATAAAGCAGAGTAATGTAGAATATAATAACTAAAAATTAACACCTTGAGTTCAATTAATATAATTTAAATTTAATGAAAGTAAAGTATATAAAAAAGAATAAGTATTTAAACAACTCAAAGTAACATGCAAAATGACTAGCCCGGCTACTATTGAAATTCAAGAGCTTGATATAGAAATTATTCCTCCTCTAACTCAAAAAATGAACGATCCCGAATACAACGGTGGTAGTAAAATTGTTGTAATAGGAAAGCCTGGAACAGGAAAAAGTACTCTTATAACTGGACTTTTATATGCAAAGAAACATATTTTTCCAATTGGAATGGCTATGAGTGGTTCTGAGGATACAAATCATGCTTTTGCTGAAATTATGCCAAGTACATTTGTGTATAATGAGTACGATGAAGAGAAAATTAAAGATTTTGTAAAGCGTCAAAAATTAGCTCGTCAACATCTTAGTAATTCTTGGGGAGTTCTTATACTTGATGATTGCACAGATGATCCTAAAGTCTTTAATAAACCATTACAGAACGCTTTGTTTAAGAAAGGTCGTCATTGGAAGATGATGTATCTTCTTTCGTTACAGTACGCAATGGATATTAAACCAGCCATTCGAACCAATATTGACGGAATCTTTATTCTTCGCGAGCCGATAGAATCAAATCGAGAAAAAATATATCGTAACTATGCGTCTATCATACCAACTTACGAACTCTTCTGTGATCTTATGGATCAATTAACTGAAGATTATCACTCTATTTATATTCACAACGCAACTCGCAGTAACAAATGGCAGGATTGTGTATTTTATTGGAAAGCTCCAAGAGCACCAAAAGGGTGGAAGTTTGGTTGTCCGGAGTATTGGAAGTTTCATGAGGATAGATATAATACTGAATATGTTGATCCTATTGGATTTTGAAATATTGTAATAATTTATTTTTATAAAAATAAATTTATTAATATTCTCTCTTCATATTATCTAATATAATTCTTAATTGGAAAAGGCTAGCAACTGTTCATCTTATTCGTAAGAATTAGTAAGAAAATTATTCTTTATTTTAAATAAAGAATAATTAATTTGTAATTTTTAATAATGAACAAAATTCTAGAAGTTTATCAGGAGTTGGTATATTTTAATTTATTTTTTATCACAAAGTACTATCCTTCGAACATTAAGCATTTGAGAGTTAATTTGCTCCGCTTCTGAGTATTTACCTTGATCCCAGAGTAATTTTGCAAGTTTATACAAACTTGCTTCAGCTTTTGTTTGTTCGGTTATTCTCATATTTTTGAACGCGAGACGAATACGAATAAAAATAGGTTGTAAAATTAGGCGAAAAACAGGAAATCGTGGAATGTTTATAAAAGTAGGAAAACGTATAGGCTTAGAGAAAAAATTCTTAATTTTAGAAAATTTAGAAAATTTTGATTTTGTAGAATCTATAAATTCTTTGCATGTGCAAATACCTGCAGTTTGACAATTACACTTACAGAGTTTAACTCCACAATATCCACAATATCCGTCTTTGCAAATACACGTTGTTTCTTTTTTATTAGAAATCAATTGATTTTTTTTCATAAAAAAATACCATACAAAAAATATAATAGTGCTTGTACTAACACTTACACCTGCAAGAACTAACAGATTTAAATCCATTTTTAGAATAAGTAAACATTTTGATTGTCTAAACAAAATTTTCTAAATGTTTACTAATTTTGTAATCATAATATCTTCAAGCGATTATGATTAAAATATTTACCGGATAACTTTTTACTTAAACTAAGTATCTTCTTCATCGCTATCCAAATCTATTATCAAGGCATTGTTTTCTTCATCTTCATCTTCGTCTTCATCTTCGTCATCGCTGTTAAAAATTAATGCTTGTTCCTCCTCTTGTTTACTAAATACAACTTCCTTTTCAGGGCTAACTCTATCTTCTTCGAGTTCTTCTTCGAGTTCTTCTTCAGGTTCTTGTTCTTCAGGTTCACTTTCGCTTTCATTTGCCCATCCTTCAAGAAAAGATAGTGGCAAATCCTCCTCCTCTATAACAGCTGAAATTCGACATCCCATACTCGTATTCCATACTACAATATAACCTTTTTTGATAAATGCGTTCAATAAGATATTTCCAACTACATTCATTTTTTCAGGTGGTCCAAAACACCACGTTACTTCAGCACTTCCTTCCCCTTCTATATCTTCCATTATTCTATCATCGTCTTCAGCCTCTGCATTCACCCATCCTATACCACCAGAATGTGGAGTAGAACTTTTTATACTAGAACAATAACTCTCTCCTAATTGAACATTTAAACCTTTTTTCTTGCATTCATCAAACACTTCTTTAAGGTTCGATCGAATTGTCATTTACTTGTGGAGATTTGCTTTTTAAATCGCCAACATTAGAACCGCAACATTTTTTATATTTTTTTCCAGTTTTTCCACAAGGACACAATTCGTTACGACCTATTTTAACTGTTGCTCTAATTTTTGGTTTTGAAACACCTCTAGTATTTATTCCTATTATCTCTAAAAGTTTTTTAGAGATTTCTGGAGTTATTTCAGATGGATTTTTAATTTTACTACACAATTTCATTAAATCTTCAAGTTTTTCTGGACCGAGCTGATCTATGTTTATACCAAATTGCTGTAAAATAGGTAGCACTGTTCGAACGTCTAAATCTTCCATGATTTTTATATTAATCTTGAACACTATAAATAAGATTTAAACTTAAAAACACACGGAATCTATTAAAAGTAAATCTTTTGAAATGAAACACATAATTGTTCTTATTGACATCAGCTATAGTATGAAAAAGAATGCAACAAGTATCATTAAAGGTCTTAACAAATTTGTAGAAAAATTTAAGCAATCTGTAGACATATATCTTTCAGTTATCTTATTTTGTGATAGTCGTCACTATTTGTGTAGAGCTGTGTCTATCAACACAGTAAAACCCTTTTCAACTGAAGAATTACCTCGATTTGGAACTACATTTTTGTACGATGCAGTTGGTGCTATTTTAACTGAGTGGGGCAATGAAAAAGAAGCAGAGCATCATTTTTTTATTATTACAGATGGATGTGATACTGGAAGCGTTATCTTTACTAAAAATGTAGTCACAAATCTTTGTGATGACGCAATTAAAAGTGGGTGGCGTATAACACATTGTGGTGTTGACTCTAGCAATTTAGGAACAGGAGTATCAGAGATTATTGGAGGAATAGATGATTTGGAAGGCTTACTTGGAAATCTTTCTATATAAATTTGCAACAATCGTCTTTTTGATAAGGAATACATGCGTAAGGAACGCACCCTTCCTGTGGAGAACTCGGCTTGTAAACAGGCATTGGGTGAGGACGCATATACTGAAACAGAGATGGTGCAGTAGTCACATACACTGGTGGAAGAATAGGACGACTATAATCTTCAAAACCGTGTATCATTTTAATATAAGTAAAGATATTTAAAATTGACAAGATGAAAAAAAATGAAATTTAAAGTTTTCTTCTATGAGTAAAGTATAATTCATGACAACCATACCATCAAGTATATATTTAGGATCTCGAGGAGAAGATTTTAAAGCGCTGATTACAAGTATGCTTGAAAAAGGCAGTCTTAAACCAAAATACATTAACCGTTTGACTGATGAAAAGTCAATGGAAGCATATGGAATTGCATTTACTGCATTCACAGCAGACAAGGAAAAAAATTATGAACGATTTGAACAAATTGGTGATGTTGCAGCCAATAAATTCATTGTCTGCTACTCTTACAGAAGATTTCCACAGCTCGATTGCACTTTAGGTGTTAAAGTAGTCGCGCGTTTGCGTATTAACTATGGAGCAAAAGTGTTTTTTTCAACTGTTGCTGACAACTTGGGTTTTTGGCCATTTATCTCTGCTGGAGAGGATGGCGATGAGCCGAATAAACACTATCGAAAATACAACAAAAGAGATTTATTAGAAGATGTTTTAGAGGCTTTTATAGGTTGTACAGAATATTTGTTAGACAAGACATACCGTCCAGGAGTTGGGTACGGTATTATATATGACATTCTGTCAAATATTTTTGACGAAATACCAATGTCTTTAGCTTACGAAGATTTAATGGATCCCAAGACGCGACTAAAAGAAACATTTGACCTTTATAAAGATCTTGGAGATTGGGCCTACTTGGAAACCGTAGGTGACGTAAATGTAGAAGGATTTAGACCAATAATTTCGAGCATTTATTACAGATTACCCGAAAAAACAAATAAGAAAAAGTTTGATCCAAAAACATGGGTTTATCTTTGTTCTGGCGGAAAATCAAATACAAAAATCGGAGCTCAACAAAATGCAGCTGTTGTAGGAATAGAAAAATTAAAATATATGGGATATTACAAACGTCCTCCAGCTGAATACGATTTTTTTTGTACTTAATATACTTACACTTGTCTTATATTCTAATATCAGAATATAAGACTTTTATAGACAATTCTTGCAAGTTGGAGCCCATGTTTCAGGAACATTCAACTTTTTTTCTTTGAAAGTTTCCCATAGTTTGAACGATGGGATTGCGCTTCCACAATTACTACATTCAAAATAGTCATTCTTTGTTCTAACATTAAACCCAGACAGAGTAAAACATTCTGCAAACATTTTAATTATAGTATGATCCTGATCGTCTATAATATCATCAACAATTATAATCTGAGCTTTCTTTGATCCTGTCAAAGAGCATACTGTGTCCCAGTTATCTGTTAGATATGGATAATCAGCGCAATATTCATTTATGGATGAAATAAACCACCCTGGAAAAATTTCATCCGCAAACAACTTAACATCTCCAATAGTAGGAAGAGTTTTAAACTTATCGATGATATCAACCGCGTCTCTCGGATCGCGATACTTATCCATTTTATCATAATTAAATACTCTTTAGCTTGAATTTCCAAAAAGAGTTAAAAAATCTTCGATTTCTACCAAGTCAAAAGTTTCTATTAAAGAACATAACCAGTTATTATCTCTTAATGCAGGTATTAAGACTTGATAGTTATCAGGATTTGTTGTGTAGACGCAACGTCTTTCCATATCTATAACACAGTCAGTAGAGATAAGATAAATTATACGATATTCCTTAAGAGCTAATCTGTATTTAATGTGTTGAGCTTCATCAAAATCTTTTAAACCGAGTTTACATTCAAAAATAGTTTTTGTTGAAATATTTAAAAAATCAAATATACAGTTTTCATACTTGAATTGAGTTCCAAGTTTCTCACCATACCTAGATTTAAGTAACTGTTCCCACCACTTTTCTTGAGATTCTGAACGAGATTTTGCTATTTTAAAGGATTGAGCTCCTTTATACTCTATACCCCCCTCCTTCTTTATTCTTTCTATAATAGATGTAATATTAGGAAAATCATACGCTTCCATAAACTCCTTAAAATCATTTCTAGGTATACCACACTCTATTTCAAAACTTTTTAACCAATTCGTAGGAGCTTTAATATCGTACGGATTTTCATCATCATTTTCGAGGCGTTGATAAATTCTTTCTCTTATTTCTAATGTTATTTTCAGATAATATTCATAACAAGTTTTGTCTAGAGGTGTCAAATCTATCTTTACATTTTCAACAGGTATTAAATTGAAATACTCGTAACTCGAGATAAAATCTTTTGATTCTAGTTTTTCTGAGTTAATAAAATAGATAGATGGGTTATAGTCTTTGACACGATTATATAACCATTCATAGTTATTTTTGAACCAATCTTGTTCTATAAGCCATTTGCAATAGTTGCGATCGCGCAGCACTCTTGATAATATCGATCCTTTATACTTTCCAAAAGTTATAGTATCTTGATCTAGAAGCATTTAAATCTAGTCTTATTATATTTTTAGACCTCAACTCAAAATAAAATAAAAATAATATAATTTATCTTAAAAATTAAAAATTAAAAAATAAATGTAAGAAAATTCTTTTTCTCTTGATAACTAATAAAAATGGCAGCAGGAAGCGTATCACTTGAATCTGCACTTAGGACCTGTAAGGTCGACACAGCTTGGGCGACTCGAATTGAGTCCGATAGATTTTTGAATCCAAATAATATGGTATGCCCGATCTGGAATGGCATGGATAGTACTGGAAGACATGTCTGCAAGGACTCTTATTACACAAAGCGTGCTGGATGTAACAGCGCTAGGGATCGTATTGATGTAGAGAATGATGTTTCTCGTCCGCGATATATGGAATACATAACTCTATCTGCAAATGGAATTGCAGGTAATATTTACGGAAATACTGATCAATATGAGGAGTCTGTAGAACGCCGCAATGAACTTTCTAATATTAAGAATATAACTGGTAATTTTGGAAGTCAATATGGTTCAAACATTAAAACAAACTGTGGTTTTTCTAAGCATGATAAGCACCATGATCATCACCATGATCATCACCATGATCATCACCCGCATCCATCACCTGGTCCGCGTCCATCACCTGGTCCGAGTCCATCACCTGGTCCGCGTCCATCACCTGGTCCTGGTGGACATTCTGGTTATCCCGGTTCGAATTTTGCGATGAATAACCAGCAACAACGAGAGGCTCATTCTTTGGGTGTAGCATATAATGCTCAAAACAAACGTAATAATGCAGGTTTTTAAATATTATTTTTCTAAATTCCAAGAATTTAGAAGATTATACACTACTAATTTTACGAATAAATGAACATATACGAGTTACTGTAAACTCGTCACCCTCACCTGATTCTGGTAGTATTGTAAATATAGTATTAATTTTGTTTTGATCAGAATAATATATACGTTTTGTGGCACAAGCACCATAATGTGATTCTATATTAAAATCAGGGACATTACCTTCACAACATGCAACAGATATTGTACTAAAATCAAATGACGCAACTCCTTGATTAGGATCCCCCTGATGCGAACTTACGACTCCGAAAGTTCGAAAAAACAAACGATAAGTGAATACAGTTTCCAAATCGGGATTTGTATTTGTTGTTCCTACATTAGTTTCTCCAATAATAAAATTGTTAATTTGTCTACCTTTTGTTGTTTTACCACCGAGAATTGTAAGAGACATCTTAATTTTTTCTTTTGATTTAAATGCCCCGCTATAATATACTTCGAACATATCAGAATCTTTCACAAATGGAATTCCATCATTGCTCATGTTTATTGATTCTTCAATTGTTCCTCTACCTGTAGTAACTGTTGATGACCCTATAGATTTTTTAGTAACGTTAATTATAACTGATCCAGGATAACCTTTATAACCTGTATATCCTACATATCCTGTATATCCTGTTACTCCAGTATAACCTAACACTTCATAACCTGTATACCCTGTATACCCTGTCGGCCCAACTTCTAAATTTGTATAACCTATATAACCGGTTATACCGGTATAACCGGTTATACCGGTAGCCCCAGTGTTTCCTCCTTTAGGACCTGTCGGACCTGTCACACCAGCCATATTTGAACTTAAATTTGAACTTAAATTTGAATAACTTTCCTCTTCTACATCCCTTATTACCAATGACATGATTTATTATATTAAAACATTTTTTTTATTCTAAGATATTAGACGAACATAAGCAATAGTTCGATTAATCCAAATTGGGAATACAGCACCATATAGCGTCTTGATATCAGAGATATAGAAATTTATTTTATAGTCATTGCTTGCTGCTCTATCTACAGTTATTGTTTGTTCAAGCACGTATTTTTGCTTTATATTTGGTTTACCATCGCTACTAGTAAGACATGATGAATTCCATGAAATAGTTAAATCGTTAGCAGTATAATCAACTACCCGAAAAATACAACGATATTCGTACGTATGTATAAAATAATTTTGAACGTCAGACCGAGTAATAACATCGCATTCTCCAAATATTTTAGTAGGATCATTGTCAAAAACAATATTAATCTTAAAAGCAACTCCTGCTAGAGTCCAGTTACCATTTTCAACGTCTATATCATTAGCTTTAGGATCAGCAGGAACTTGCTTTTTAGTAATTGATCCGGAATAAAATGCTTCAAATATAGCATTCTTTTTAAATATATCAAATCCTATAATATTTGATGACATTTGGGTTGTATCTACATATGGAACTCCAGTTGGTCCTGTTTCTGTGAAACGACTTCCTGTGTTTCCGATTGAATATATGCAACCATAACTTCCTGAGTCACCAGTATACCCAGTACATCCAGTCGGACCTGTGTATCCTGTATACCCTGTATAACCTGTAGGTCCAGTCGGACCTGTATATCCTGTATACCCTGTATGTCCAGTAGGACCTGCGTTTCCTGTTGGGCCAGTGTATCCCATTGGTCCAGTTGGACCTGTCGGTCCGCCATCAAGTCCTGTTGGACCAGTCATTCCTACTCCTCCTCCTCCTAAAAAAGCACCAGTATCTGTTTCAGCACTACGAATTGTAAATGACATATTTATTAAAAGAAGAGATATTTTTTTAGATTGCTTAAAGATTTCGCAAGTAATTTTTAAATATGGAAGGAATGAATAATGCAGATACAAGATTGATTTCTTTTTTAAGAAACCTTGCAGATTCTGTTGAGAGCGGTGTTCTTTTACCAAGACAACTCCAACATATTGGGGAATTTTTTATGTCATATCAATTTCAAGAACAAGCGATCAAAGACGGAGACAATAGTGGTTACGAAAATCCTAGCTTTAAAAAAGCGGATTTGATGAAATTTATAATAATGGGATGGCATATTTATTCATGTATTTCAGGAAATGCTACGCTACCTGATCCAGATGATATACCTGATTAGGCATTACTTTTTTAAAAATTATTTATATTATCTTAATATAAATGAGTATAAATTTGGGAATGTCCTATGAGGAACATCTCAAAAGTGCGAAGCCTATATTTTTAGAACAATCTTTTGTTCATCCTCCAAAAGGAGCATTGGGAGCTCTAACTATTATTCCTAGACAAATAATACCACCTATTAATACAAATATCAGGTCAGATATATTACCAAAATTCGAACTTTCAAAACACTCAGGTCTATCTATGATAGATACCAGAACTTTACCTGTAAAATTTAACTGGAGAGAAAACGGTGGTAGTAAATCATCTTTAATTTCGACACCGGGAAACCAAATGTTGTGTGGAAGCTGTTGGGATTATTTTCTCTGTATAATTGATTATTTATTTAAACAAATTAAATAATCCGAATAAATGGAGGAATTTATTGAAAATATGAAAGTTAAAATACCTCAACCAATGCATCAAGTAATTAAAAATATTTGGAATGAACTTTCCAAAAACTACACATTTGATACTATAAAAACTGTGACAGAAGATGAAAAAACACTTATATGTACAGCTGTTACAGGAGGAAAAATACGAAAAGATTATGTAGATACACTTGAATGTCTTGGAGTTGATTGTAAAAGTCTTAAATATAATAAAGACGAATACACAAATTTTTCTTTAAAGTGGAAAGAAAAATTCTCAAGACATGGAGTAATCTCAATTTTTAACCAATACTATATGCCTTTACTTGCAAAATTTGATAAAAAGGACATGGAAGATGGAAAAATATCTGCAGATGATATACTAAAATACTGCTTATCTTTTAAACGTAAAAATATGAGTACGTACGTTAAGATTTTCTCGATTATGGAACTTCCCGAAGAACTTTACTCTGTTTTGTGTAGCATTTTGACAGATAAATCAACACAATGTGATATGTATTCAGATTTCATAAGATATTGCAAAGACAATTATACTGAATATCAAAAATCACATCGTTACGCGCAAAAAGAATATGACTCTCACATGGGTAGTTTGCTTGAAATAACAACAGAAGAACTAATACCAGATTTATCAATTGAAGAATGTAAAAAATACGCATATTCACCGATAGTCAGATCTTATGTAATTTACAAACTATATTTGCTTGACTATTTAGGATCTCCACATGCAAAAAAACTTTTAGAAGATAATGATAGTCTTTTAGAACACAGTAAATTTATTGATAGTTTGGCAGAAGATATAGGAGTTACTGTCAAGTCTTTTCGATTAGCTATAGATCTTATGCCTCATGAAATAGAAACAATGCACTCTATTTCTCCCAAAGACATGCTTAAATCATTAGATAAAATGAAATCTGGTAAAGTTGTAATTGGTCAATTGTATATTCATATGCTAGAAAAATATAATATGGTAGACGAAATACAAGAATATTATGATTCTTGTCCAGCCAAATTACTTCCCGCTTGCATAGTAGATGTTTTTAAAAAACAATCGAAATGGAGAGATGAATTAATGATAGATTGTATGAAACAGCATAATACTCGAATTCAAAATAGTTCAGCATATGAAGATAAATTACATAAAAAAATAGCATATACAACAGTTTCATGCCTGAAATACATTGAAAAATACACAATTAAACTTTATAAAGACAGAAATAATGATGTTGATCCGATTAGATGGTTCATAAGTATGTGCACGATTAATATGGTTGAAGATCTTATACTAGCATATGGAAAAGAAGCACCGTGTGATAACTCTAGAGTTAAAAGTGCAATTAACATTCACCATGCTAAAAAATTAGTATCTAACATGATTGTTTTATTTAAAACAACAATTAACCATCTTTTACAATGCAAAGTACAAGTTAGATCTCTTATTCCCAGTATGTTTACTTCAAAAATAGAAAACCTTAGGATTGAACACGATTCAAACGTTAGAAGAACTTACAACGACGATGAAATATCGAAATTGCTAAATGTTGCTAGCTCCGATAGTAGATTATTTCTTCTTATTACGATTCTTAGAGAAATCGGTTTGCGTCTTGGAGCAATATGTAATCTTAAATACACAGATATTATTGAAAATAACACACCAAAACATATATGCAAGGTTTTAGAAAAAGGAAAACAATATAGAGAATTTATTACAAGTACTAACCTTAAAAAAGCAATAGCATCATATATAATGTATGTACAAACACATCCGATTATGAAACATCACGATATTTCTGACATATATGTTTTTAACAACACAACTGTAACAAGACCAGTAAATGATAGTACTATATCTGCTCAACTTAAAAATCTTGCAACACAAGCAAATATTACCGATGTAGAAGTACATATGCATTCATTTAGGCATACTATAGTTGGAAAGCTGATGGATGCTGGAAATGATATTCAAACTGTTTCAAAATTTATTGGTCACTCATCTATTGATACAACTAATAAACACTACTGGCTTCGAAATATTACGGATTTACAAGATTCCTTGAAAAATCCATTTTTCGGATCATATAGAGGTGAAGAAGAGAAAAAAGCGGAGTATGAAGAATCTCTTGAACGAGCAGAAAAGAAAATAGATACTGCAATGTCTATTATACACGTTTACCAAAGTAACATATCAGAAGGCTTGAAAGATGGTTTATCTGTTCAAGAAATTCAAAATAAAATATTTTCAACTATACCAACTCTTGATAAAATTTTACGTGTTATAGCAGATAGTGTAGCAGGATCAGAAACATCGTATACAACTTCTTACTATGAACAAGATACAATAAAAGACTTTATATAAAATAATTATTTAGTTATATAATAAATGATAAAGAAAAATTTAATTCTATTTGTTACAGGATTTTTTTCTATAATTGTATTAATTACTATAATAATTATACTTGTTCATTTACATAACAAAAATTCTAAAGAAAATTATTGTGATGCATCTGGGGATATACAAAATGGTATTGCATCTCCGTGTACATCTTCTCTTGCTGATGGATATACATGTAATCCGACTTGTACATCTCCTTATACTCTATCAGGTAATCGTTTATGTAAAAATGATACATTAATAAATACTGCTTACTGTATACCTAACTCAATTCCATCAAAGAAACATGGTCCTCCTACACAACAACAATTAGATTTGGCAAAAAATGATGTAAAGGGTTATTCAGATCTTTTTAGTGGTGAGCCGTTTATAATGTTTGTTAATTATACAAATGACACCGTACTTGCAAGAATAGGATCTGGTACAGGAATTTATCCTTGCTCAGATGACAACAGATCTACTTGTAATTGGGGTAATAATCCAGGTATATCTAAAGTTCATAAGTTGGGTGAACAAATTAATAAAGACGATTTTGATACAGGAATAAAAAAGGCACATCAAATTTTAAATCCTAATGAATGTTGGCTTGTAAAAATTCCACTAGATCCAGCAGGATATCTTAACTTTTGTAATGGTAATAATGATGCTACAGGAGCTATATCATGTATAGCATCTCAGAATTTATATTTTGCTTATGGACTTACTGGAAAATATTTTGATCTTATTGGTAGAAAATACGATTCTTATACTGAAGCGACGAAGTCTGGTTATCCTGATCACCAACTATTTCCAGAATGTCAATCAAATTCTAATACAAACTTGGCAGTAGGACAACAATCTCAATTAGAACTACACTTAGCAGGTCTTTACAGCGCAACTGATTTAAGTTCTGTTAATGGTGTATCTAACCCTTTATATATAGCTATGTATGATTCTAAAACTGGAAATGATTTTACCTGCACGTATCCTGCGGCTGATGGTGGTGACAACAAGAGAAATTTTTTGTACTGTGATTATGATAGACAAAATTGTGAATTTCCTCAAATTGATGATAATACATATCAAATCAAAAGAGATAAAGACGGATTACCTTATAATTGTGTACAACCAGGAATCGCATGTCAATACTATGTTAAGAACATTAACAATCATAATTTTGATTTTAAATCTTTATGGGGGGGTGATTTAGATGCAAAATTTACGTTTACAGATCCTCATGGAACAACTTGGAATACAAAAGGATGTGTACCAGATAATAATTATTGCACAGAGGTAAATGGTAAATTACAATATATGGGAATGGATCTTCAAGGAGGATCTTGCGAACTATTAAACGCTGGTGGGTTAAGGTTAAATGATAACGATAATTGGATTGATTGGACTAGTGGTGGACTTCCAGAAGGAATAAGTAAAGATCCGATTTGGAACAAATATCAACCAGAATGTCAAAATAATTTTGGTTCAATATCTGATAGATTAAGAATGTGTAACTACGATATACAAAAACCTAAGGGAGACTGTCCTGTGTCACTGGACGGCTCTTGTAGAACTGATAATGGAAAAGGTAATAAAGATTCTTGGTCATCTTCTGTTGTTCAAAGATTCTGTGAAAGTTGTCACACTGATACTTGTACAACTTATTGCCAAGCGTACGATGATCATTGGGGAACAATGATCTGCCCTTTAAAAAATAATCAAGATCCTCTTACACCTAATGTAGTAGTAATTACATATTGAAAATGTAAAAATCTATTTTGGATTAATCTTATTTCTACAAATAAGATTATGTGATAAAAAGTTTAGAAGTTTAATTCTCATGTATAGTATTCATAGTAATTTTTGGTTTAAATATATCTAATTTTGACATATTTTTCATTCTTTTCTTTGCTATTCTGTCTTTGGTAGGTTCAGGTTGTGTTGCGCATTTTAGAAAATCGGGTACAACTTTTTTACACGTGAGTGATTTATCAAGCCAAGGAATATTAGCTCTTTCTGCAACATCAGAAGCTGTCTCTTTCAAGTAAAATTTTTCTGTTGTTGACGAACTAGAATGACCCAAAAGTTTTGACACAATATCAACAGAGTTTCCAGAGTTCAAAAGTATGTGTGCATAGCTATGACGTAACGCATGCGGATGCAAATGAGTTCCCTTAAGGCCTGAATCTTTGCATACACTGTTGAACATTTTTCTGACAGTACCAGTTGTTATATTTGGTCTAGTTCCATTTCTAGAAGGAAATAAATACTCAGAGTTAACAGATTTTCTCTCACTTGTAACCCATTTGTATATAAGTTCTTTTACCTTGGTATTTAAAACAAAACTAAACCATTTATTTCCTTTTTCTATTGTACGCCCATTATTTTTTATATCTATTGTGTCTCCTATATAAGTCAGAACGTTTTCTGTTTTTATATTGACTAGACCACCGACTCTCATTCCTGTAGTAAGTAAAAGCATAAAAATTAATTCTATCATAATACCAGCTTCTTTTGAATGCTGATATATTATCTCGAGTTCTTCTACAGAAATTAAATGTTTATCATGAGAATCTTCTTCAATAAGTGTTTTAACATTTACAGACTCAGAACTTTTTAACAATTCTGGTTCTATTTCTATTTTTAACACGTAGTTTAGAAACATTTTTATCCATGTAAGTTGTTTCTTATTATCAAAAGATGATAAAAATTGTTGTGTTATTTTAGTTTTAATTATTTTAATTAATACTTCATCTGAATCCTCTATAGACACTCCTAACTGTGATATAAACTTTCCAAGAATAAAATACATAATGTTTCTAATACTTGCAGTTGATTTATTTTTAGTATTATTCTTTATTGTATCCACCCATTTTAAAACTTTTATTTTTATCGGATCATTTTCAGATAGATTTTTGTATGCCAGTGGAAGGATATGCCAATCATCGTTTTTTGCTTTTACTTTTGGATTGTCAAGAGTAATTAAGTTTACAAAATCTTTGTCTATAGAAGTTTCGTTTAGTATTTTTTTAAGAGTATGAATAATTGTAGTTGTAGTTCGTCTAGTCCAACCAGCATCTAAATAAGATTGATTCATGTGAGAAGAAAAAATAATACTTTCTTTTGGTAATACAGATCTTTTAATAAGTGTTTGTATTGATGTTTGAGAGTACATTCTATATAAGACTTGTGATAACAAGTCAAATGCCATGTTTAAATGACCAGGTTGTATTTTTTTCTGATCTGCTAGTTGTCGAATATAATGTTTTAATTGTATAAAATCGTCAGTTTCAAATATAAAAACTGGTACTTTTTCTTCTTGTACTGAACGCACTATTGACTCGTGTTCGTGCTGTTTTTCTTGTACAGGTGTTTGTGTTTGTAATAGTTTTAGTTGTAGTTCAATATTTTGATTTTTTAGTTCTAAAATACCATTCATCTGTTTAATACTTGATTCTGAAAGAGTAGAATTTGAATTTAAGCATTTTGGTTCGTTTTTGTTTTCAAATATGTAAAATTCTTTTCTCGTATAAAGTTCTTTTTTATCATTACAATCACACTCTTCTACACACTCAAATTTTAAATCATCCCAGTTAAAAAGTCTCAAATGTTCATACAATTTTTTTTGAGTATTATTATCACCTAGTGTTTTAAAAGATACTTTATGAGCATTTTTTCTTTTGGAAAGTGAAGACAATGTACAATCAAAATAAAAATATCCATCGGGGCATATAATTTTATATATAATCCCTTTCATTTTTGGATCAAAAAATGAAATCTTTAGATCTCAATATTCCGTTCGGATCGAAATTGGACACTAAATTATTTGGAAAATGTTTGAATAAATTTATTAGACGACTAGTTCAATAATAGTAAAAAGTCTTTTATTATTGAAATATACTATTTTATTGTATAAAAGGAATGGTTAAATAGTAAAAACATTTCTAAATTAAATAAAAATATTAGTTTATTATATAAAAATATTTTTGTTTTATACAGAAAAAGTAATCTGTTGGGCGATATCAGCAGCCGGAATTGTCGCAGATAATCACGTTGTCTCTGGCACAGTCAATTGGAAACCTAATCTTTCTACTACTTGGTGTCTGACAACTTATCCACAAAATAAATGTCAAGGAGGTAATCCCGGCATACTTTATCAAGATATTTCGGAAAATGGTATTGCAACTAACAACTGTGTAGATTACTCTTGGTGTTCTGAAAATGAAGCATGTAATGGAAAAGCTACAGGACATTTTCAAAATCAAAATGTAAATTTATCAGATCTGATACCAACTACTAAACGTGCATGTTACGATTCTAGATCACCTCATTACCTTTATTTTATAGATACACCTATATCAATTTCAATTGGAACAGATGGGCTGATAGGAGAAGATTTTACAAATACAGTAAAAAAACATATTTATTATAATGGACCTGTACAAGGAGGATTTTTGGTATATAAAAATTTTATGTCAGGTGCTTTCACCAAAGTAAATGGTGGTGTATATTTAGAACAAGGAGATTACACAGGTGGTCAAATAAATTTTGACGAAGAACAATTAGATGACACAAATTACATGGGTTCTCATGCAATTGCTATAATTGGATGGGGAATAGAAAAAAATGTTGTAGTTGATAATGAAGGTTCTAAAAAAGATATACCTTATTGGTATTGTCGAAATTCTTGGACTGAAAAATGGGGCGATGGTGGATATTTCAAAATGGCAATGTATCCATATAATGAGGTTGTGCAATTTGATAAAACTATTTTTATTAATAATATGATAGGAGGAGGTATGGTTATGATAAAAGCATCTAAACCACCACAGAGTTTGACTTTTCAACAAATTGAAGATAAATTTATAAAACTAAGTAAACCATCATCATATTATTCTACAGAAACAAAGGATTATGGTAAAGATCAACCTACACCACCTATACCTACACCACCTATACCTACACCTACACCACCTATACCTACACCACCTATACCTACACCACCTATACCTACACCTACACCACCTATACCTACACCTACACCACCTATACCTATACCTACACCTACACCACCTATACCTACACCTACACCACCTATACCTATACCTACACCTACACCTATACCTATACCTACACATAAACCACTTACACATAAACCACCTACAGTTGGAAAAAATAAAGCAACTGGAAGTAAGAAAAAATTATATATAATATTAGTTTGCATTTTACTTATTGCTGTAATAGCAGGACTAGTTGGTATATTTTTGTATCATATCAAAAGAAATACAACCAATTACAATATGCTCAGTCCAATTTCGAGTTCATATACTCCTTCTACTCCGAATTCATATCATCCTTCAACTCCTAATTAAAACAATTTTTCAAGTACGGAAAGAATAAAATGATTTTGTCTAAAAGAACAACAATAATAAATCAAATGTCTATTTGCGTAAATATTGAATCAATTCCATGGGCTTTTAGAAAAAACATTAACACTGAACTTGAAATAAAAATGGAAAGCAAATTTGGAGGTGCGCCTGCAAAATATATCTACCCTTTTGAAATTGAAGGTGAAAATATTATTTTACCCTTTTCATACGGTGTTTTAAATGGAAAAATTAAAAGACCACTGAGAGATACTCTTCCAGCAAACGAGTGTTCATTCGAAGGAGTTCTAAGACCGGAACAAAAAGAAGTTCGAAAAGAAGCTATAGAAAGATTGTCAAGTACTGGAAGTATTTTATTATCTATGTATTGTGGTTTTGGTAAAAGTTCAACAAGTATGAAACTTGCTTGTGACATTGGTCTTAAAACTCTTATAATAGTGAATAAATTAATATTAGTAAAACAATGGGAAGAAGGTATTAAAAATTTCTGTCCTTCCGCGTCAGTACAAAAAATCACGTCAAAATCAAAGAAAGATGACTGTGATTTTTACATTGTAAACGCTCAAAACATGGAAAAAATGGGAAGATCATTCTTTTCTGAAATTGGTACAGTGATTGTCGATGAAGCTCATTTAATTATGGCTGAAACATTATCTCGATGCCTTCAGTGGGTACACCCTAGATACCTCATCGGTTTAACAGCTACTCCATACAGACCAGATGGCTTAAATAAGTTGCTTGATTTTTATTTCGGAAACTACAAAATTGTAAGAACTTTATCAAGAGAACACATTGCTTATAAAGTTTCTACCGGATTTAAACCGAATATTGAACTTGCTAGAAATGGTAGAGTTAACTGGGGGGCTGTATTGGATTCTCAAGCAAATGATATAGATCGTAACGAGTTAATTATCAAAATTTTGAAATACTATTCAAATCGAAATTTTCTGGTTCTAACAAAACGTGTCGCACAAGGAGAATATTTATTTAAGCGTCTAGAAGAGGAAGGTGAAGATGTTACGTCTTTATTTGGCAGCAATCAAGAATATAAGATTTCTAGTCGTATTCTAGTAGGCACAAACAGTAAGTGTGGAACTGGTTTTGATCATCCAAAGTTAGATGCATTGTTATTGGCAGGAGATTTAGAACAATATTTTGTACAGTATCTCGGTCGAGTTTTTAGAACAAAAGATGTAAAACCTATAATAATTGATTTGGTTGACAATTATAGCCTCCTCAGCAAGCATTTTAATACGCGTCGCAAAATTTACCAAGATCATGGAGGAACAGTAGTAAACTTTGATCTAGGAGTTTTAGACATTTAAAAACACTTGAGTTTCTCGATATTCAAAAATAATATCGAGAATTTAATATATCATTTCAGATAATGGTATTTTTCTTACCTTTCCATCTGGATATGTGCGTTCAACTATAAAAGGAATTTTACGCTCTCTAAACTCTTTTTCTGCTATTGAAAGCGCATCTGATAAACCAAAAATATCTACCATTGGGGGTGCACCTAAGGAAATTTGTTCAGCTCTTTGACCTAATATTCTTACCTTTTCAAACTTGCTCAATCGGTTTTCCATTTTCTTTTTTTTATAGGAAGTTGCTTCTAAACTTCAATTTTAAACTTCAGTTTTTTTAAAAACCATATGTTCTTTTATAGGATTTAACTGAGAATACTCGAGATCTTTATCAAAAAACTCATCAATCAATCCGTCTTCTACCATCTTAACCTTTATGTCACCAGGACCATTTGACCAATAAATAAGTTCATCGCATGTATGATTGTATCTGGGTGCCATATCAAGTCCAACATCTTTAGAATAATCTCCAAATGTTTTCCACAAGATCTCAACAACTGTGCTAAGACATTTAAATTTTTCGTCGTCCGTTTGGACAAGGTTGTTGCCTGAAAGATAAATTACGATTGATGGAGATCTAATATTTTCTGACATCACTGCATCGTAAAAATTGTGCATTTTTATGGCGTCTACACAGTTTTTAAAATCGTTTGATGATTTTATCAAGTTATTCAGAACCTCTAGTACCCAGAATTGATATTCTGGCTTAACCTGAAGATGAACCTTAAATTCGTTTATTCGAGACATATAAGCAAGTTTGATCTGTTCTTTAGCTATTTCAAAATTGACAGATTCTATTCTTCTAATTAACTCTTCCTTATCTTCTATTATACGTTTTTTATATAATTCTTCTATAACTTCTTTATAATTTTGAGCTGTCATAAAAATGATAGGGTAAAAAATTATAGAAGTTTCTAAATCTTTTACACATCCACCAAGTATGTCTGTTCTAGTGGTTGTCTCTTGAATTCGTCTTTTAATTTCTACCTGAAATCCCCTTGTACTTTTATTAAACGAAAAATCATAAATATCTGAGTCTCCGTCAAATAAGTCCTTTTGGCTTTTTAAAAATTCAAGGTATCTATTAAATTTAGAAATAACATCAGCATTCTGTCCTCTCATAAACTGTTCTGTTTCTTCTTTGCAAGTTTTTATCAGCCTTTTTTCAAATGTTGATGGTTCTTTAATTTTTATACATCTTGTAAAATTTTTCTGAATTAATTCAATTAAGTTATGTTGTTCCATATAAGCATAAGGTATTTCATATATGTCACTATATATAGATGTTTGGTATGGAATAGGCATAGTCATTTATTTACACCTTTATAAAAAATAATCTAACAATATTCTTTATGCTTTAAAGTTTAAAATATTGTTAGAACAAAACGAATGACAACAACAGATGTTGATGAAATAATAAAAAAAGAATACGTGAGTGACTCCGACGATAAAGATACTGATAATATTGAAGAAAATATTATGGACATGTCACGTTCTTTAGAAAATCGTATAAAGGCTCTTGAACTCTTCTACGATCAACAAGGAGATAATACGATCGAAATAATGAGAAGGCTTTCCTCTATGTACCAACTGAGTGGAAGTAAACTTATAGAAAGATTTTTCTATCGTATATGTACTAATTGTCTTATATCATCTTTTCTTAAATTAGAAGTTGCAAAATCTCTTTTAGATTATGAAGAATACGGAGATGAAGATCGCGCGGAAGAGGTTAGAATAAATAACGAAGAACGTAAAATATTAGGATACAAAGCAGTAAATCACGTATGCCAAGATCTTTCTAAAATGCCAACTCCGTGTCGTGTTGAAGCTATATTTCTTCTAATGAAATCACATCAGTTTAAGGCTGAAGCCGACTTTTATTTTAAAGAATTTGTCAGAGCAGATACTATAGAATGTGAATTTCGTTACATGACTATTTTATCTCTCGAAAATGTCGGTGCTGAAGAAATGAAAGAAGAATTATACGAATACTCCTATGATAGTGGCGAAGCTAAGATTTGTGAGTATCTAAAAATAAAGGTAGGGAAAGAATGGCGATCTGCTTTTAGAAAACTTTCATATGATGATGTTAAGTCTTTACACTTCTTAATTCTTCCGGAAATTCCTTGTGAAAAAGATTGGTTTATTAAATCAGCTCAAATCGCTTTCTTATTTCACCAAAAAAATCCAGTATATTATCGTAATCTTTCAAGTCAATATCTTCTTAAAAAATGTTCTCTTGATTCAGATCAGACAACAAAGGTTGAGACAAAAGTTTTGGAATTTGCTGATGACGCAGAGTTAGACTACAATCTTCGCGCAGATTCTGCAGATATATTACTTCGTTACGGATCGGATGCTTTTAAAGAAGCTGGTCGACGAGTTATTATGGAACTTGCTGTTGTAAACGGTAATGTACTTACGATTTTTGAAAACGCACAAAACGTTCACACAGAAAGCGTTGAAGAATCGGTCTCCGAGATTTTAGAATTTCTCAATTCGCTTCCAATATATATGGTTGATAAGAACCCTGTTGATTTTAATTATGTAAATGCTCATATTGAAAAAATGTTAAAACAAGAATTAGAAAAAATACGGAAAGATCGTCATCCAGGAGAAAACTGTGATTCTCCAGTTGGAGAGAATTTTTGTTCTACAGAGTGTGAAAAATTTTATTATAAAAATCAAAAAATCAAACTCTCTATGCAAAGAATTTTCATGGATAGAGCCTTATATTCTAAGTTTAACAATAGTCTTTTGACCATTCTTCTGAAAGTTTATTCATATATTCAGACCAGAAATGATGATGATAATATTATAAAGTTTGAATTATATAAGAGAATGATCGAAGAGCTCGAAGAGATGAGTGGAACATGCTCTTCCGGTTTTGCATCTCGCCTTGTAAATATATTATCAGGACATGAAGATTTTAATATTAGGATTTCTTTCGAAGATCAGATAATCTCAAATTTTATGGGTAGGCTAAACGCAAAGGCAAGGGAAATAGCAAATATTGATAGCATCTTCAGAAATGAAAGAGCCGAAGATGTGGTCGAACTATGGTTACTCGGAGATGAGAGAATTGAGCTCAAAAAAGATATTGAGCTTCAATTTAAGCTTGATTTTAAGAAGCGTCCTGTTATTAGAGATGTCGTCAAAAAATTTCTATCAGAAGACCGAGAAGAAAAGATAGAAAATTGCATTCAAATTTTTTCAGAATCTGTCATCAATGAAATGATGATCAAAAGCTCTAGATACGGAGATCGTAGAAATTTTAGTTTGTTTTTCAGAACTTACGCTTCTAAAATTCGCGAAGAGCTTGCAGAAGAATTCAAAGAATTTGTGTCGGATACAGACTTTGACCTTTGGTTTAGAAGAGCTATTATGAGCTACGATGGAGAATAAATTAAATTTTTTAATATAAAATTTTACGAATACATAATCAAAGTAAAATTTTATAAGAATTTTCCTCCTTACTTGAACTTTTCATTTTTGCAAAAATGATTTTGGCTATTTAAATAACAGGTCAAAAAAACAGCATCTAAAACTACGGAACGTGCATTACCTATTAGAAATGCTAGTTATAATTTAATTAAAATGTGGGAGTGTGATTTTGTCAATTAAACAACACTATCCTATATCAAGTTTATAAAATAAAAGAGACCAAATTCTTTTATTTTTACCTCTTAATTTTGATATTAAACAAAAAAACTTTCTTTAGAACTAAAATTCAAAAAGTTCGGAGGAGGAGCAAAATAAAAAAGATAATCCAAAGGAAATTTTCTACGAATTTTTCAAATTATTTAGAAAACGAAAAATGTTTTCCTCCTCACCCGAACTTTTTTCTTCTGAACTTCAAAATATTTTTTGCAAAAAATGATACTGTAAGTATAAAATTTTTATATTTTTTAGTGTTAAAAAATATTTCTTCCGAACTCCAAAAATGATTTTGCACAAAATAAAAAGCGCGGAGGAAAAAATGATTTGTTTTTGAAAAATGCGCCGAAAAATATTTCCTCTCTCTCTCAATTTTTGTGTTTGAGTGAAAAAAATAAATAGTATGAAATGTTCAGATAAAATGAAATACAAATCTATTTTTTTCTAGAATTTATTGGAAAATCCATAAAATTCTAAATTAATATAAATAAATGTTTTGTTTACAATAAATGGAATGTGAATATTGTAAACAGGTTCTAAAAACACAAGCAGCATTGAGAAAGCATCAGAATACAGCAAAATATTGTCTGTCCAAACAAAATAAAGCTCCTCCAGAAGAACACTTATGTTTTTTTTGCGGCACAAGGTTTACAGTAAAATCGTCTTTACATAGTCATTTAAAAATATGTAAAGCAAACACTCCTGTCATTCAAGAACAGCTTCATCTATTTGAACAAAGTAAAAAAGATTTAGAATTATCTCTTCTTCGTGAAAAACAACTTATCACGACATATGAAAAGAAAATAACAAAAATTTGTATTGAACACGAAAAAATTATTGAAGATTTGAAAATAGAAATAGAAGATTACAAAGATAAAATGTTCATTTTAGCTTCTAAACCTACACATAATAACATAAACACTAATATTGGTAACACTAAAACAACCACAAAGACTCAGAATTTAATAATATCTGACTGGCGTCCAGAGGTTATACAAGATAAGGTGGAAGAAAATTTTAAACTTGAACATATAGAGGATGGTATTAAAGGAGTCGCCAGATTTGCAACTAAATATATCATACAGAGCGAGGATGGAGTCAAAAGTTATCAATGTACTGATAGTAACAGAGAAGTTTTTATATATAAAGATGAAGATGGGGTTGTTCAAAAAGATATTAAAGCTAGAAAATTAAAGAATGCTATAAAAGAGCCTATATTAAAGAAGACAGCCGAGTTATCAACGGATGAATGTCATCGTCTAATGGATCTTATATCAAGTTCTAAAGGAAATAATAATGATGTTGTTGAGATTAGTAATATCAAGATGGCTATTCTAACAAAGAAAACGCAAGAAATACGTGACATTGATGATGGATCATTTTCAAAGGAGATAGTTGCTTTGAGCGTATAGAAATTGTTTTTATATATTCTTTATCTGAAAAAGTTTGTCACAACTTTTAACCCTGATTATAGAAGTATATAAGTGTTCTAGTTTTTCAACCTGGTAATTGATCGAGACATAAATGACACGAGAAACATTTTTATCAAGTGCATAGTGAAAAATGTTATATTTTTATATTTCCATTCAGCTACACATGTGTTAAGAGCTCTTTCGAAAGTTGGATTTCATACGAATTTGTATGAATCTAGTAGCGGCACCAAATATATTGGGAATATTAGAGACCAGTATACCATAAAGCGCAACAAAAGTTGATCTATTCTTACTGAAACATTTCAAAAGTTAGGAGACAGTTTGTCTTAATCAGTCGACTTAAAGTAGTGAAATAAGATTTTTGTTATGGTTTAGTAAACATTATCAATAATGAAATCAATATTACGTATTTTATTGAGTAAAAATAGATATGACAGTTACTCATTATATTGTGTAAAATTAAACTTTTAATATAAAATTTGAGATATAAATTTTATAATAGTATTACGAATAGAAGATATAGATTTTTAGTCTATTCTTCGTCATTTTTAGAAGAAACAAGTAAAGTTTTTGCCCATCTGCGCGCTTGTTCATTTGTGAGAATATTTTTGGTATAAAAATAATAAATCTTAGACTTTTCAAATCGATTTAACCAATCATTAAACTCATCCTCTAAATTTAAATCTAAAATAGTAAAATAAAATTGGAGGTATATTTTTAATTCATCCTCATAACGTAAAATATCATAAAGTTTTTGAGTTGCAACTTTTATTGGTATTAAATCAAATTTATAATTATGAGGGTTTCCTGCAAACTGACCGTAGTTACCCACTACAAAAATTCTTGTTTCATATGGAGACGGAGCATATATATTTAGATATAATACATCACTTACACACGTGTCGAGGTCTTCCTGAGATGGTATTTTAATATCAAAAACTTTTTCAAGCATAAAAATATCGAAAGATATTAGTGTACCTTTATTATATAGTAAAAAAGTATTTACTTCTTCTATTTTTGTCTGTAAAGATTGTGACTGTAAATCTTTGTTGTATCTTTCTAATAAGTTACACATGTATTTAGTTATAAGATAACTTTGTTTTGTACCAATAGATCTAGATATCAATATACTAGTTGCTTTATCTATTCCTTTTTCTACATAATTAAATATATCATTATATTTTTTTATCATTACTGAATACTGAATCGGTTTATACATCTTACGTTTGGTAACAACAATATACGGGCTTAGAACTTCAGGATATTTATCTAATAGCCATTTCATAAACATAAGAGGTGTATATTGAGCTATAGGAGTTACAGGTATCTTTTTAAAATTATATACTATAGAATTAAGTTTGCCTATTCCTACATATTCTTGTGTTTCTTTTGCACGATTTATTCTAGTTCCTATCTTAATAGGGTATGGATCATCTTGTTCGTAAAAATTTTCAAATAATAAAGCAATTTTCTTTCTTAAATCTATATCAGTAACATTTGTGTTATTAGTTGCTTTATCACAGCAATAAGACATAAACGTATACATATCTTGACCAGGAACCATATGATTTAGTATCCCTAATTCTTCAAAAGCATACGTACCAATAGTTTCATTCTCAATATTGCATGTCGAACGTCCAAAATCAATAATTACAGGAATAAATTCTGGATTTTTTATTGTATATGTAGACATATCCAATGGTACAGAGTATTCAAAATTTTCTTGTTTACGAATCATAACATTATCAAAATGTAAATCAAAATGAGTGAATCCAACTTCTCTTTGTGCAACCTCTAAAGCTAATAGTAATTGAAAGAAAATAACTAACCATTTATTAAAACTTAATTTATTATCAATTAAATCTCCAACTGTCTTGATGTCCTTATGTCCTGGTATTTTTTCGTATACTATAAAAGGGCTTGTTGTACCAGACACATTTTCACATAAATTTTCTAAAGGATTACTATCAGAAGGTTTATCGCACATAAAACATCCTAGAGTGTAAACAAAATTAGGAACTATATATCGTAATTTATTCATAGCTTTAATACCAATATAATATTCTCTAATCATCATTTCCCTTTTCTTTTTAATTTCTTCTTGTTTTTCTTCTTCATCTTCTAGTTCGTGTTCTTCTCCTTTGTCTTCTTCGTTGATTGATAATTTAATAACTAATTCAATATCTGAAAAAAAAGTAGCATTATATACAATTCCATCAGCACCGGTTGTTAATACATCCAATTTGTCTATATACTTTTTTATGTCTTTTGTTAAAACATAAATACCGTTTTCTTTTTTAGGAGATAATGATAAAAAAAGAGTATCAAATAAGCAAAGGACAGCTTTCATGTCTGCGCCTTTGATAAAATTTTTACTTAAAATATATTTTAATATAGGTTCAGAAACTTTATCTAGTAGATAGATGTACTTCGTTTTTATTTCACATGGATTATAAACATTTAATTTTGATGAAATAGACAATGCTTGTCTTTTAATTTTTTCATCTTCGTTCTTCATTTATAAATATTAAAATATTAATTTTATAATGATTATAAATAAATTTATGTTGACCACGAAAAGGTCAGCAAAGAGGATGTCACCCAAGAGAAGGTCACCAAAGAGAAAGTCACCCAAGACAAGGTCACCCAAGAGAAGGTCACCAAATAGGATGTCACCAAAGAGGATGTCACCCAAGAGAAGGTCACCCAAGACAAGGTCTCCAAAGAGGAGGTCACCAAAGAGAAAGTCACCCAAGACAAGGTCACCCAAGACAAGGTCTCCAAAGAGGAGGTCACCCAAGACAAGGTCTCCAAAGAGGAGGTTACCAAAGAGGAGGTCACCCAAGAGAAGTATATGCTGGACAGGTTACCATAGAGTCAGAGGAACAATTCCTTATTCTAAAGGTAGTTGTGCTAAAGATACTTTTTAATAAAAATTATTTTTAGTCTCTATTTATACCAACTATTACTCCCGGTTAAGATGAATATTTTCTCGAGGCATGTTTCTATTTAGTTGTTAATAATCGTGATTTTGTTTATATAAAATTTTTTAATTACAAATGCACTAAAAGAGATAAAACGAGTAATAAATGTTTTAATATGTCAAGGAGTGTTTATTTTTTTGTTTAGTATTTTTTGAATGAGTTGGTGGTGTATAAACAGTATAGAGATGTAAATCTTCATCTCCAGTAGCTATTATATTATGATAAGAGTTTGGTGGTATAATAACAGCATCTCCATCTTTTAAATAATACTGTTTATCGTTAATGATAGCTTTGGCTCTACCTGATTCAATTCTAATAAATTGACTTGAATCTTTATGACGCTCCATACCAATCTCTTCGTGTGGTTTAAGCATCATAACAACAAGTTGCATATTTTTAGTAGTATGTAATACTTTACGATAAAATTTGTTATTAACTGTAGTCTTTTCAATATTAGCTTTATATTCCATTTATAATATATAAATTTAATAAATATTTTGAAAACTAAATTAAGATAATAATAAATCTTGATAATTAAGCTGTATAGTGAAGATATGACTTTCTCTTACAATTGAATTTTTATAACGATTTTGTAGAAAGACTGTAGTATGACGTCAAATCAACGATGCTTAAATTGTCATGGACAAGACCTTTTTGAAGAGTATCAAGGTTCTGAATTAACTTGTGCTTCTTGCGGATTTATAGGTTTTGTAGAGAAAATACCAGATGTCTGTGATCTAGTTGAGTCTATTGTGAACATTAATTTGACAAATACTCTTCATGAAGAAATGATCAAGTTTGCTGAAGAACTTAACATGAATAATGACATATCTGAAATGATTAGTAACTTAAAAATAGTTACTCAAAAACCTCCATCTTGTCGCAAGAAATGTTAGAAAAAGCCACTATTTAAATAAAATCACACACTAAAATATGTGTGATTTTAAAGAATAATATCAGAATGTTTCCATTTCAGTAGTCCACTCCATTGCACCAAAGGCTTTTGTTTTTCCCCAAACATTATGTGTGCTTACTAGTTTTTCAGCAATAAAATTTCCACACCATTGATAAACACCATTAGGAGAACAGCCGTATTTTTCTATATCTAATGCATCATCTTGCGTTTTAGCAGAACAAGAAGGCATAAAAGTTGCACAGAATTGTTTAGGATCTGAACAAGCACCCGTTACAGGAGCGGAACGACTAAATTTTCCAGGAATAGTCATAGCAGCACTCTTTCTACCAATACCTTTCCAATATTCTGGAGATCCGTCATATGTTGGAATTTGAAATACTGTAGTTCCATTTGCATCCATTATAGTAAAGAATACACGAGGATTACTTTCATTATTCATATAATTATCACTAATAAAATATTTTTTTGAATACCACCCACCTGATTGTTTATAATTAGTACCTCTTCCATGATGTAAGCAAATGCCGTTAGAACCATCATTTAAATCTGTATTTGCATATAATTTCAAATAATCAGTATTATCTGGGTTTTCTCCATCAATCATTGTGCTTTCAAGAATATCCCATTCTCCTGATCGAGCTTCAGGTCCCCAAGTATTACCAGCTGCAATAACTCCATCTGCATCATTTTGACTAAGGCCTGATGTAATCAGAGCATCTTTTGTTATATCATTAATAGGACCTCTATCTAAAGTTGATTGATTTAGAATATACCAGGCGACATTAAATATTTTTTCAACCGAAATAATAAATGCAAATGCGGGAGCGCCAACTCCAGAACGACCGGCTGGGTAATATCCAGCACCCCAATTAGCTGAACCACCTGGTAAAGGTCCAGGTAACCAATTTTGATCATTTTTCATTATATCTTGTGGAGGATGTTTACCATCCATATTGAAAGAACTATCTTGTTGACATACCCATGTATTGTTTTCCTGATCATATTGATAAGATCCAACATAATTGACTATCAAATCTGTACCATGATTTTTTGCATCTGTATAATAGTTGTAATCTTTACTTCCTGAATCAAATCCGCTGCATGATTTTCCTTTACAAGTACCAATAATCCAATTCCATTTTGGTTTAACATATGAATATTTAGTTAAACATCCACTGTCGGTAGAAATACACATCGATTGACTTTTATCTGTTAGAGGATCTACTGGCCACATACCAAATTGGTTTACTGTTTCTGGATAATTTAAAGCAATTGGACATTGAGGTGCAGTATCAGAAGGCTTAGAATTTATTAGAGGGCAATCACCCATTTTGGCTATAGGAAGTTTATATTTGAACGGAATTTCTTTAAAAATATCACCATTATCATTATTATAACCTTCATTATCACCTTTATTATTAGATTTAATTAAAAATCCTGTTAATATTCCAATAAGTATAAAACCAATAATAATACTTGAAACTATAATAATTAATCTTTGATTTTTCATTTATTATAGTTATTTATAAAATTAATTAAAAACTAATTTACTTATCAAATAATCTAGCAAAAGTTTTAATAAATGGTAATTTATGTAATATTTGGATAACTAAATAAAAAACATGATTTTTTAACACTTTTTCAAGTGATAATTTTTTGAGTATGAGAATTGTCTAAATGATGAAAGAGTTTTGTAGAGATAATTCTGAATTCGATCAATTAGAACCTGATAGTAAATCAAGACATTTGATACATGTATCTTAGATATGGACCAAAATCAGACTCCTCTTTGTCGTGAGACTCTTTGTAAAGTTTTATCGATGGTTTATCTTGAATAAAAACAAGTGGAATTTGTAGAGTCTTTAGACTTTTATGCAGAGACACAACATTGTATTTTGATCGGTTCTTTTTAATTTTATAACACTTTTTCTTGTTCACAATTGTTTTTGTAACAAAATTATCATTCTGCAACTTGACTAATCCATAATTCCTGAAAAAAGACTTTATGAATTTCATAATTTTATTTTGAACAGCAAATAGCATTATTATCAATATACATTTATTGTTTATTTAAAATCAAATCTATTTTTAAATAATTTGTAAATAATAAATGGAATCTTTTGAACAAGAAAAAAGTTCTTCTGGTAAATACTATTATAGAAATAGAAGAACTGGCAAAACTGAATGGGAAATCAACCTGCTGCAAAAGTAGTATTAAATTATTATGACGAGATAAAAGAATTACCTAGCTCATTTGTAGTTAACACCAAAAAGTATGGAAATATAGTTTATGTTGATTCATCAGGAAAAATTGTTGATAAAGATACCAAAAGGAAACAGATTTTTAGAATGTTTACAGGAGAAGAAACCCGAAATATGAAAAGCTATGATTATTTAAAACGCTTAGGAGTTGTCATAATTCCTGTTATAAAGAAAGAAGAAATTCCTGGTATCAGGAAAGAGTTTATTAATACTCTCCGCAATTTTCCGGAATATATAAGAAGTCCAGAGAATCCAGATAAAGATAGCAAAGGAAATCAACTTTTATATGTACTAGGAGGTTTTGGAGCATTAGGAAATCCGGCATCGTTTCACAATGATTTAGTTCGAAACATTAGAAAAAGATGTAGAAAAGCTGTTTATTCCTTTTGTTTAGAGAACTGATAGATAATTACGAGAATAAAGAACTTAGATCAAAAACCAAATTAGAAATGTTATTTTGATCGAATGATGTACAGAAATGTTGGACAAGCTCCTTCTGCAGAGTCTTGGCATAGGGACATGATACCACCTGAAAATATTGAGGAAAATGACGAAATTTTTGGAGGATGGTTAAATTTAGACATGTCAGACCAATATTTTTCTTGTATTCCTGGCTCACATCTTTCTATCAGTCAGAAAAAGTTAAAAGCCGGATTTGCAACTATTCCGTCTGATCAAATAGACTCTATATCTGAGTATCGTCATAAATTTATAGTTCCACCTGGTAACATTATTATTTTTCCTCAATACATTATACACGAAGTAGTCTCTCAACCAACAGGCGGAGTTGAAAATATGATGCGTATTTTTACTGGATGGAGGACTACAACATCAAAAGAATGCATACATCGGGATATTAGAGATAGAATAAAGAGACAGGATGTAATGCTTCTACCAAGCGGTCAAATTCCCCCTATGTTTGGTGCATCTCATGACACGTACTATCGATGGTCACGATTTAATCCTCTTCCTAAAGATAAAACATACAAAGTTAACCTTAACGAGTGGTCAATAAATACTTTTTCAAAAAAAATTATTAATAGATTACGATAGTAAACCGCTACTAGATTCATGCAAAATTATATGAATCCAGCCCCGTAAAGGGGCTTCTAAACCATGTGTAGCTCCATGGTAAGAAGTAAATCGAGGCTAGAAAAATAATCTCCAAAGAAGATATAGGTAAATTTCTAGTAAAAATGGTATTTTTTAGGGTTTGCGAAAAGATTTGGTTGTCATCCTGTCACTACGCCCTTATCGGCTACGCCTCGCCGTAATATACTTCTTACTTATAAGAAGGTAATCTTTAAATGTAAATTTATTTCAAAAAATTAATAATTTATATGTAATTAAAATAATTTTTGGTTAAAAAACGTACAAATTAAATATTCTTTTTTAAAAAAAAGAATATTCTTACTAATTCATACAATTAAGAGCAACTGTTGCTAGCCTCTATCTAAGAAAGGATTTGAAATAAATGACTTTGTTGTTATAAAGTTATCACCAAGTATTTTATATCGCGTTATTGAAAAAATATCTGATACATTATATAAAATTCAAAGACAAAGCGATCTCAAAGAGTTTACACAAGATATTAAAACACTTATGAGACCTCCTTATAAGCAAGTAAGTAGACATCTTAAATCACTAGCTGAATATAATTTTCCAATGTACAGAGAATATGATGAAGAAGAAATTTTGTTGTACAAACCAAAAAAAATAATTAAAACCAAAGAAAATAATTAATTTTTTATTTTATTATAATTATAAATGACAGCTCAAGTAGATTTTACAAGAATATTACCTATTCCAGCGAATGTTTATCCTTTTAATCCATCAATTGCTCATTGGAGAGATAATGAGTATTTATGTTCTTTTAGAGAATTTGTAAGATATCCTCATTTATTTCAAAAGGGTGCTAGCGGAGGTGTTGCTTATGATTATTCAATAAATACAGAACAAGATCCAAATCATCCTTGGCTAGGTGGAGGTAATTGTCGTGATTTATTTTGGCAATGGGGAGTAGGTGGAGGTTTTGATAATACAAAGATGGTTGTATTAAGAATTGAAGCTAGTACAGGTAGAATGACCGTTATTAATTCAATCACTATAGATATATCACACAACATAATACAAAATATTTCAGGGCAAGATGCGAGATTATTAAAATTAGATGCTAATAGATTTTTACTTTCGTATAACGACTGGAAACATGACCAAATTATTAAAAACGGTTTAGATTGCAGAACTTTAAGAAATGGATGCTATCTGATATATACACGTATTATAACACTTGTACCTTCCGCAAATGCATCAGATCCCGTTACTATTCATATGGGTCAAGACACTGTACTTTGCCCTAATATTTCAAATGCCACAGAAAAAAATTGGTCTTTTTCATTGCTTCCTGGAAACAATGTCCGTTTTTCATATGGACTTTCTCCAACTCATGATATGTTTACTGTGAATGCTACAGGAACTACAGTTGATTGTGTTGCTTATACACAAAGTGGAGATGCAAATAATATTTTTAATAGATTATCTCATTACTATAATATGTTGTCAGGTCGCCACACATTTCACGTATCAGTAACTACACCCACTGTGCAAATTACAGATCAGAATCATATTTATACGGGAGTAGGTCATATAAAATATGAGTATAAAGATATGGGAATTTATCCAGCTGGATCACCATTATTAGCTTTTCATAATCAAATGGTATCTCTTGGAAAGACTTTTCATACAACATATGTATATCTAATGTTCTTATATTCATTTGATATGAATAATGGTAATATAGTAAGTTGTTCTCCTATGTTTATACCTCCTTCTACAGGAACTTTATGTTTTCCTTCAGGTCTTACTTTTAATAATACAACTAGAGAAGTAATATTATCATATGGAGATAATGATGATAAATGTAGAATTTTACTTTTCTCTCTAGACAAAATATACGAATTCTTGAATAAAGATAATTATGCACATAGTAGGGCAGAGGATGTTTCATTTTTAATGCTAGGTTCCACATAAATATAAATTTTTGATTTGTACTAATTATGTACAATGAATCTTAGTATCACAGTTATATTTTCTTTAATATATTAAAGAAAATATTTTCACCAAGTTGATTATGACTTTATTGGTACAAATAATGGTGAAAAATTTGCAAGCAAAGCGCTTCTTTCTTTATCAGTTGTATTAATTCCTTGTGTATGCCATGTTTTTGCTAAATAAATTATTAGAGTACCAAAAGGTGCTGTAATTCTTTCTACATTTTCTTTGTCTATATTATAAGGGAAACACCTTTTTTTATATGATTCAGGTACATAATGTGTTGCTCCATTTTCATTAGTAAAATCATCTAAAGTCCATATAACTTGAACGCCTAAAGTTTCTTGTGGATATGGAGCTTTTATATCATGATATGGATAATCACAATGCCAACCTGTATAATCTTCATTCTTTCGTAATGTATTTGAAGAATAAGTTGTACAATGATAGCCTTTTGGATAAATTGACTTGAGAAACATATGTAATACAGGGTCTTTCAATATATTATCAAATAATGTCTCATTTAATTCTAAAAGATTGGAAACTCTTGGACTCGGGATTTTATGTATAACATCTCTTGCTTGAATTAATAAATCTTTATTACCCATAATACTTGAAATACCTTTATCCACTAGATTCATTACTAATCCATTTTCTAGATAACATGGTGTAAAAAAAATATTGTCACAATCTTCACTACATGACAATCTGTCATCTAGTAATAATACCTTTGAATTTATAGTTGAAAGTTGATTATTATGATAAATTATCAGTGTTTCATCTGTAGGTTCATCAACCCAATTTAATCGAGATCCAAGATATTTTCCGTTTAGATTTAAACGAAATATTGTAATTGTATTCCTAGAAATATATTCTATTTTAAATACAGCTGCAAGTGTAAACTCATATGTTACACACAGATTTTCGTCAATATACTTATCTGTATCATATTTGATAAGCGTCTTTTGCTGCATTATTAATATATTTTACAAATGTTGATATAAAAAATCGATTTTTTTTTAATTAAAAAATTGATAAATAATAAATGGAAAGAACTTTTTCTACTTATTTGAATGAAGAACCGTATTTCGGTGCTAAATTACCAAATGGATGGAAAAGAGTTAGTAGTGGTGATGCATCGTCTACTTATTTCTACACCTACATGGGATTTCAACAGTTGAACATAATTTTACAAAAATAAGAAATGATCTAAAAGAATGAATTCTAAAATAAAATATGAATGAAAAATATCTTAGACCAGAAGAAGTCTCAAAAATACTCCAAGTTAC
>Ga0247844_1001020_pt1 | contig 55473 bp, 51 predicted proteins | sample LaCtaG_FD_192421 | JGI IMG/M metagenome (GOLD analysis project Ga0247844, IMG submission 192421) | Freshwater microbial communities from meromictic Lake La Cruz, Castile-La Mancha, Spain - LaCruzMarch201714.5m_1 | ecosystem: Environmental > Aquatic > Freshwater > Lake | place: Spain: Castile-La... | reverse complement strand
GTCCGGCTCGACATCAGCTCGTTGAGGGTGCCTTCCAGCCGGACAACATCGAGCGAAAGGAACGGGGTCGAGAGGCCGGGCAGGCGCGCGCTCACGTCCCACAGAAGGAGGTTCAGGGGCGACGAAGGGCCGGGGGACATCCAGTCGAACGCGCCCTTGAATGCGACTTCCGGCACGTCCTCCCCAAAGCCCTTCACCGAGACTTCCGCATAGTCGCAAACGATACGGCTCAGCGGCCAGGTGCCCGCCGGGGATCCGCCGGATCCCCTCGCCCGCCCAGGGAAAAGCCCCAGGATCTCCGGGGAGACCGAAATCCGGGGGTTGACGAGGCGGACTTCGCCGATCCGTCCCTGCCGGATGTCGTCGAAAGAAAACGCGATCTCCCCGCTGTCGAGCCGAAGCCACTCGGCGCCCGTGCGCCGGTCGCGCAGCGCAAAGCTTTTTACTACGAGCCTGCCGGGTCCATCGAACGAGACGTTGGCGATCTCGGCTCTGGCGGCCGGGAGCGCCCGGTGGACCGCCCACCGGGCGATGCGGGCCAGGTGGTGGGTCAGCGCCGTTGCTCCGGCCCCGCAGAGAAGGAGGACGATCAGGACGGCGGCGGCGAGGCGCTTGGGCCAGCGCCGCCGTGGCGGGTTGTCTGTTTGGTCAGGGCTGGACAAAAGAATCGAGCAGGGTTCCTGCGACAAAGGCGACGCCCACGACGGCGTTGGCCTGGAAGAAGGCACGGTTGATCGCGGCCACATCTCCCCGCCGGGCCTGCAGGTGCTCGTAGGTGAGCGCGGCCAGCACGAGCACCAGCGACCCAAAATACGGCGCGCCCAGCCCGGCCGAAAACCCGAAGGCGACCAGCCCGAGAAACGCCGCCGCGTGAAGCCAGACCGCGAGGAGCATGGCGCCCGGAATCCCGAGGCGCACGACCATCGAGCACAGGCCCTCGCGCCGGTCCACCTCGTAATCCTGCGTGGCGTAGATCAGATCAAAGCCGGCCACCCAGGGCAGAACGGCCGCCGCCAGCACGAGCGGGGGCAGCGCAAACGCCCCCCGCACCGCCAGCCAGGCCCCCACCGGAGCCACCGCCAGCGCCAGCCCCAGAAAAAAGTGGGCCAGCGAGGTGAACCGCTTCGTCAGCGAGTAAAAAAAGACGAGGCCCAGCGCCACGGGAGACAGCGCGAGGCAGAGCGGGTTGAGCCACCACGCGGAAGCCACAAACGCGGCCGAGGAGGCTGCGCAGGCCGCTGCGGCCAGCGGGCGGCTGACCAGGCGGTGGCGCCCCTCCGTGCGCGGGTTCCTCTTGTCGATCTCCCAGTCGACGAGCCGGTTGAAGGTCATGGCGGCGGTGCGTGCGGAAACCATGGCCGCCAGGATGCCCAGAGCGGTCGCTGGGGAGGGAAGTCCGCCGGCTGCCACAACCATCGAGCCCAGGGCAAACGGAAGGGCAAAAACCGTGTGCGAGAAGCGGACGAATTGCAGGAAGCCGGCCAGCGCCTTCATGCGCTATTCCTTCGCGCGCTTCCCGGCCTCCTCGAAGAGCTCCACGAGGCCGTCATCCACCCGCATGTCCACCAGCTTCCAGACGCCCTTGCTGCGGTAAAAATAGAACCTCCACCGCAGCGGAAGATCCTGGTTCAGGGAGATGCAGGTCTGCCGCACCAGGCAGGAGCCGACCTGCAGGGAGTCGATCACCTCGTATCCGGTGACCGGCCCGTAGCTGTCGAGCGCCTTGTTCGTGCTCTCCTTGAGCTCGGCCACGTTTTCCTTCCGCTCGGCGATGATCGTGCTGCGGACGAGGGCCTCGTAGGCGGCATCCACCTGCCCGGCTTTCAGCCCCAGAAAAAACGCGCCGATGACAGCACCGGGGTCGTCGGGCTTGTCGCCGGCGGCTGGCCCGGGCGTCGCAGCCGGCTCCGCAGAGCTCGCAGGAAAAACCATCCGCTTCCGCGGATCCGCATCCTGGGCGGAGAGCAAGGCGGCGGAACAAAGAAAAATGCAGAGGAAGCTTCGCATGGACCCAATGGACCGCTTTTTTTGACTGCGCGCAAGCTTGGGAAGCCGGCAGGCACCGGGTTATTCACCGCGCCGCCGGAAAATTTTCCTGCGTGCGGGGTGCCGGCAGATCGCAACCATGCGGGTTTGCGGGCGGCAGGGCGTGTTCCCCGCTCTATTAAAGGGGGTTCCACGCCATCGCCCTCAAGGAATCTCTGGGGAAAAGCGGCAAAACCGCCCCCGGGAGAGGCGCGTGCAGGTTCAGCCGGGGGCGGTCTCGGCCGGGAATTTCACAGGTTATTCACAATCCTTTGGCCCGCGCCCTCCCGCCCCCCATCCTGCCCATCCGGATAAAGGGTTGAGCCCGACCCTTGGGTTCATGCAAGGTGGGGGCGTGATCCGGATTTTCATCGCTGCCCTCCTCGCCATGGCGATCCTGGCCATGCAGCTCGTCTATGGGGGGCTCCTGCGCACCGTCTTTGGCCTTCCGGGCTACTTCCTGATCTCGGTTGCCGGGATCCTGGGCCTGGCGGCGCTTTTCTGGAGGCGGGCGGTTCCGCCGCGCGCATGGCCCCTGCTGATCACGCTGGCTGCGGCGGGCTACCTGATCTGGCGCTCGCTGGACTCCCCTGGGCAGGACCTTTCGCTGTTTTACACGTTTTTGGTGACCGGATGTGCGGCGGTCTATTTCTTGTGTGCGACGGTCGTGACGACCCCGACCGCGCGGTATGTCTTCCTGTCCATCCTGCTGGCGGCGGCTCTGGGGCAGATCGTCGTGGCCGCGATCCAGTTCTCGTCCCGCGAGACGTTCTGGCCGATCCCGTGGTTCAGCGAGCAGATCCGGGCGTGGTATTTCAGGCCGCTTGCCGGCTACGCGCGCGGGCACGGGGTTTTTCTCAATGCGAACCACCTTGCGTGGTTCCTGAACGTCCTGGCATTTTTCTGCCTCGGGGTCGCCTGCCTCGGACGCTGCAAGGTCTGGGTTAAAGTCGTCCTGGCCTACCTCGCTGCCGTCTGCGTGGCCGGCACCGTGCTCACGCTGAGCCGGGGAGGAATGGTCGGCCTTTGCACCGGCCTGGTCGCATTCCTCGTTCTCAGCGTGGTGGCCCTGCTCATCGGAGCGCGCGACCGGCGGGTCGTCATCCTCCTCGTCACGGTGGCCGCCCTCGCAACCGGGCTCGGAGGCGGGTATTTCCTGTTTTCGGAAAGCGTGACCGTGCAGGCCCGCATGGGCCGCATCATGGAGGACAAATACCGCACGGCGCTGTGGCCTGCGGCGCTCCGGCAGGCCCAGATCGAGCCGCTGGTCGGCACCGGGGCCGGATCGTTCACCCAGCTGTCCCGCCGGCTTCGGGACTACAACTCTCCTGCCGACGACACGTTTGCCCACAATGACTGGGCGCAGGTGATGGCGGACTTTGGCTTCGCCGGCCTCGTCCTGGTGGCTGCGGCCCTCCTCGTGAACTGGCGGGCCGGGTTCCTCGGGTTCCTCGACGCGCTCCGCCAGCGGATGGCCGTCTCCAGCCGCCCGCAGAGCAACTCGGCCGCATTCGCGATGGGCGCCCTCAGCGCGCTGGCCGCCTGCACGGCCCACTCGTTTTTCGACTTCAACATGCAGATCCCGGCCAATGCCGCCCTCGCAGCCGCCTGCGCGGGGATCCTTGCCAACTCCGGGATCTCCCAGGGAAGCCGCCACGGCTTCGGTTGGGTTCCCCGCTGGATCGGGGGCCTCGCGGCCTGCTCCGCCGGGGCGTTTCTCCTGGTTCTGATGGCCCGGACGGCCCGCCCCGAGTGGCAGTTGCTCCAGGCGGAGAACGCGCTGATTCTCCGCGACACGCCATCAGCCATCGCCGCCGCCGAGCAAGGCCTCGAGCTCCTGCCGGGCCACTCCCGCCTCCGGAGGGTACTCGGCGAGGCTCTTCTCCAGTCCGCCCCCTCCTCGCCCGACCCCCGCAGCACGTTTGTGCGCTCCGCCTACTTCCTCCGACGCTCGACCGAGGGCGACCCCGAGGAGCGCTGGAACCAGCTCATGCTCGCGATCGCCCTCACCAGGCTGCGCCAAAGCAAGGCGGCGGATGCAGCCTACATCGAGGCCATCCGGCTCGACCCCGGCAACCCGGCCGTGCACGAATACCGCGCGCTTTTCCTGGAGGAGGCGGGGCGCATCCCCGAGGCCATCCGGGCCTACGAGGTGAGCCTCGCCGTGCCGGGGACCCAGTTCGCCGCCCCGCGCCTCAGGGCCCTGCGCCAGCAAGCCGCCGCCAAGCCGCCCGCGCAGGGTCCGCCCCCGGCGGCCAAGTGACCCCGCACGCTCTGCCCAGGCCCCTCAAACAATAAAGCCGGCTTTGAGCAGGCGCTTGCGGACATCTGGAAAAATGCCATCCGGGATGGCCACGCGGCGGCCCTCGACCCGGAGGCAGGCCGTGCGCAATTCCGGGTCACTGGCGAACAGGCGGGCCAGATCGGGAGAGTCTCCCAGCGCGAAGATCGTATATTTCCCGTCGGGCCGAAGGGCCGGCCCTTCGCAGGTCAGCCCCTCCAGGTAGGCCTCCCAAAATGGCGGAAGCCCGGCCGGAATGCGGCGCTTGAAATCCTTCACCCGCTCGCGGATCTGCTCAGGCGAGAAGCATCCCGACAGAAACTTTTTCCGATCAAGCCGGTAAAATCCGGGTTCCAGCTCCTCCATGAATTCGCGCAGGAGTTTTTCGGTGAGCGGGTCGAGGAGCGTTGCGCGCGCGAGCAGCCGATCCGGGTGCAGGAGGACCTCGCATTTCGGCTGTTCGTGGACGGTGAGGGCAAGGTCCTTGCGCCGGCCGAACGCAAAGGCCCCGGCGGGGGTGAGCCGAACGGCCTCCAGCCCATCAAACGGCGTAAGGTAGCCAAGGTCGTCGCGATGCCACGTGGAGTGCCCCTCGGGAGCGTCATAGCAGATCTCAAGGAACCCGAGCGCGGCCAGAAGGAACGCCATGCCGAAAATCATCGGAGCGAGGAGCAGGTCCTGCGCATGGTCGCGGGAAAGGTTCACCCGGTCGTGCGAGTATCCGTAGGATCGCTCCGACGAGGCAGCCTTCCTCACGCGGCGGGCGGAATACTGGCGCACAGCGAAATACTGCAGGTCGATTTCGCGATACATCGGGAAGTCGACGAGATTGCGGGCGCTCACCCAGCTCCCCTCCGGCAGGCTGGAGAAGAGCCCCACGAGACGCGCGAAGGGCTCCTTGAGGAAATGGGGGTTGGCCCCGGGCGCATCGGGGCGGATGTGGCTGAGGATCTCGTCGAGCACGAAGGCGTGGCAGACCCCGACTTCCTTGACCACCTCGTGAAGAAACCCGGCCAGCGATGCCGAGGTGAGGTTTTCCGGAGGCAGCAACGGCTTCCCCTTGCGGTTGAAGAACTCCAGAAGCAGCTGCAGGCGGACGCTTTCAAGCCCCTGCGCAGCGTGCGGAAAAAACTCCTCTCCGCGCACGAGTTTTTTGAATTCGCGCAGGCAGCTTTTGGAGAGGGACCCATCCTTGTTGCGCTTGATGTTGCCGCGCCGGAAGCCATCCCCCAGCCCGCCAAGGTCGTCCGCAAGGCAGGCGCCACCATCGTGGAACCGCGTGTGCCGGCCCAGCCCGCTCCACTCCCCCAGGGCGATGATCGTGGAGTGGGCCGGAGCCGGCAGCCCCCGCTTGAAGAGGTTCCTTAAGGCCGGTGGCAGGAGGGCGGTTGCGTTGGATTTGGTCACGGCCCCGTAGCTCCAATAGGGGCGCATGTTCTGGATGATGATCAGATCGAAGAGCTCCACCATCTCCACTTTTTCATCCATGGCGCGGTAGTCACCAGCCCGCCGGGGTGGGCCGGTCTCGATATGCACGATCTCCGCGCCGACCTCTTTTTCGAGCTCGACGAGAGGGCGGGACTCGACCCATGCGAGGATTTGGAGCGCCTTTTGCAGGGCCGGGGGCATCTGCTGGCAAAAGGCCTCGAGGGTTTCCGGGCTGCCCTTCATGGCCATCAGCTCGGCAACCATCACGCTCTTCTTGGCCTTCTCGCGCACGTGCGCCCCGCTCACCGGCAGAAAATAATCCCGGTAAAGCGTGTTCACGCAGGTGACGGAATACAGCTTTTCCAGGAGGTCGGCGGCGGGCGCGGCCAGAAGCGTCGGGCTAATGTGGTGGGGGATCATGGATGCTTATTCGTGGAAGAGCAGGTCGATATCCGACTCGCTGAGGGATTTGAGGGCCGAACCGTCGGAGGAGATGATTTGATCCACGAGGTGGGTTTTGCGTTTTTGGAGCTCGAGGATTTTCTCCTCGATCGTCCCGCGGGCGATAAGCCGGTAGGTCAGGACGCTGTTTTTCTGCCCGATCCGGTGGGTGCGGTCCACCGCCTGGGACTCGGCGGAGGTGTTCCACCACGGGTCGAGGAGGAAGACCGTGTCGGCAGCAGTGAGGTTGAGCCCGACGCCGCCTGTCTTGAGGCTCATTACGAAGACCTTCACGCGCGGATCGTTCTGGAATGTCTCGACGAGCTCCTGCCGGTTGACTGTCGCGCCGGTCATGCGCAGGTGCGGGATCGCCTGCGCAGCCAGCATCTCGCACACCTGCTCGACCCCGGCCAGAAAATTGCTGAAGACCAGGCATTTTCTTCCGTTGGCCAGAACCTCCTCGAGCGCCTCCATGAGGCGCTCCCTCTTGGCCGAGACGACCTCTCCATCGGTTTTGGATTCCGGCACGGTTGCGATCTGGCGCAGCTCGAGCAGGGCCTCCAGGACGACGAGCTGGCTGCCCGCAAGCCCGTTGCGCCGGATCTCGCCGCGGACCCACTCCTGAAAGAACTGCCGCCTCTGGTGGTAGTAGGCCCTTTGCGCCTCGCCCATCTCGACATAGAGGACCTGCTCCACCTTCGGCGGAAGCTCGGTGAGGACGTCAGACTTCAGGCGGCGAAGGATGAACGGATAAATTTTCCGGCGCAGCTCGCGGGCTGCGGCCGCATCATTTTCCTTCTGGATCGGCCCGGCGTAGTCGCGTTCGAACTCGGCGCGCCCGGAAAACATCGCGGGATTGAGGAAGCGGAACAGCGCGTGAAGCTCGCCGAGGTTGTTCTCAACCGGTGTGCCCGAAAGCGCCACCCGGAACGCCGCCTTCAGAAGGAACGCCGCCTGCGCGGTCTGGGTCTGGATGTTTTTGATCGCCTGGGACTCGTCGAGGACGACGGCATGGAAGCGGGTGTCGGAGATCCTCTCGATGTCGGCCCGCAGCGTTCCGTAGGTTGTGAGCACGATTTGGCTGCGCGCGGCGGACTCCCAATCCCGGCTGCCTGCATGGTAGGTGTAGACGCTCAGCGAGGGGGCGAAGGTCTCGAGCTCCCTCGCCCAGTTGAAGAGCAGGCTGCGGGGCATCACGATGAGCGTGGGCTCCTGAACCCCCGGATACAGCCGCCCCAGCAGGGCGATGGCCTGGACGGTTTTTCCCAGACCCATGTCATCGGCCAGGCAGCCGCCCAGGCGGTGCTCGTGCAGGTAGTCCAGCCACTGAACCCCTGCCATTTGATACGGCCTCAGCTTTCCCTGAAACCTGCCAGGCGGGACCTTGCGCCCGGAGAGGCTGTTGAAACCACGAAAAATCTCGCGCGACTTCGGCAGGACGGCGGCCGCCTCATTTTCCTCGAGCAGCTCCTCGACCATCGGAAGGTCAAAGAACGAGACCTTCACCCCCTTGCCTGCCTTTTTAAACAGCCGCTCGAGCCGGGCCATATACCCGGGGTCCATCACGGCGTGGTTGCCATCGGCCAGGGCAATCAGCTTGTTTTTCCGATACTGCTGGAGCGCATCGAGCAGAGGGATCCTCTCTCCCTCGAAGTCCAGCTCCCCGCTGCCCTCCAAAAAATCGATCCCGTGCCCGAGGTTCAGGCGCAGCCTTGGCTGGCGGTGGACGATTTGATATCCGCGCAATTTTTCCGCGCCGAAAAGTGCAAACCGGGAGGTCAGGTCGCCCAGGTGGTCCACAAGAAAATCCCGCGCGAGCCCCGGACCGAGGAGGAATGCGCCCTCGTCCATCTCGCTGAAATAGGCGTCCGGCCCCCGGTTCTGGCGCGAGAGCTTTTGCAGGAGGCGGACCAGGTCGTCGCGGACTCCGAGGACGGCCGAGTAGTCGAGCTCGCGCACGCAGAGGCAGCCCGCTGCCTCATCAACCGAGGCGACGCGGGTGACTTCGTAGTCCCGCAGGAACTCGACAGGCAGGTCTCCGGCCAGCTCGGCCAGGTCGAAGATCAGCGCGGAATGTGCGTCCACTTCGCGGAAGATCAGGGCCGGGCGCACGGGCAGCGGGTCGCCGGCCACCTGGGGAAACCCGGCGCAATCGACTTCCACTCCGTCGAACGTGGAAAGGAACAAGCTCAAAAAAACTCCTGTCTGCGTGCGCGGAACCGCACCGACAAACCCCGGCAGCAGCGAGAAATGGCGGCCGACCGGCGCGAAGACGCGCAGGGTTTTCCCGTCGAGCAGGCAGCCGTCTGCGACCATCAGAGGCCGCTTGAGGGGCATCGCAGCATTGTGCGGGCTTCGCAGTTCCAGGGAGACATCAAAGGGGCGGCCCTCCCCGCCCGGAAGGACCGACAGCGCCACCGCCATCGGCTCCAGCTTCGCGACGAGGGGGGACATCTCTTCGTCCACGAGGTTTCCGCACCGCAGCAGGCCTGGCAGGAGCCCGGGGTGCGCGGCCAGAGGAAGCCCGTCGCCGTTGCCCCCGCCCACATCCCAGCTCAGGCTGCCAAGCGCCTGATCGCGCGCTCCGGCCAGGTCGCGGAGCACCGCGCGCGCCTCCCCTTGGCAGGCCCGCGCCTCCACATCGATCGCCCGCCCCTGCGCATCGACGGTCCGTAAAAAGCATTGCGCACCGAACCACTGCAGCTGGAAGAAAAAGGCGCCAGGGCCAACGGATCCCGGCATCGGGCGCGAGGGCCGCCGCAGGGACTCCAAAATCGTGGATAAATCGTCCGTCACCTGCTCACGAAACCAAGCCTTCGTGCCGCAGTCAACCTCGCAACCGGCCGCGCAACAGCAATCCGGAAAATGGCCTGCGCGAACCGGGCGGGGCGCGGGAAAGACGCGGGTTTTTTCGCTTTCGGAGAAGCTTGTCAGCGAGCGGATCGGGAGGATATTTGTCGAGGACGATGACAGGGGCCAGACGCAGGGGATCCAAGCCGGGCACGCCCGTGCAATCCGCACCGACGGGTGCGACGGTTGCATGCCGCGTGTGCGGTGCGGGGATCCGGGACCGCAGGCTGGAGGTCGGGGAGACGCTGCGCTGCCGGCGCTGCCATGAGGTCGTGAAGGCGGCCGAGCGCGGCCACCTGCTTCATGTCGCCTGGGCGCTGGCGACGACGGGGATGATCCTCTGCGTCCTCTCCAACGTGTATCCGATCCTGGAGTTCAACGTGGCCGGGAACGCGCAGTCGAACCGCATCCTCACCGGCGTGCAGGGGCTTGTCAGGCAGGGGTATTGGCCGGTGGCCGCCATGGTCTTCTTCTGCGCAGTGGCCGCACCATTTTTGTATTTTGCGGCGGTCTGGTATGTGGCGGGCTCGGTTTGCACCGGGCGGCGGTGGCCGCTCGCCGGCCTGGTGGCGCGTGCGGCCGAGCGGGTCGCCCCGTGGAGCCTGGTGCCGGTTTTTGCCATCGCGTGCCTGGTTTCGGTTGTGAAGCTCGACCTCCTGGGCACGGTGACCTGGGAGGCCGGAATCGGGTGGATCGCGCTGCTGGCTGCCTGCTCGTTCGCCCTGGCGCAGGTTTTCGACCGCGAATTTGTCGCGAAGCGGCTGGGGAGGCTTCCATGACGGATCCCGTCCGCCTGGAGCTCGCCCGCGCCCTTGTGGTGGCCGGCCTCATCCTCTACGTCCCGGCCAATGCGCTTCCCGTGATGACCATAACGGTCGCGGGGGAGGTCGACCCGCTCACCGTCATGGGCGGCGTGCAGGAGCTTTACGACTCGGGGCTTCCCGTGGTGGCCGGCGTTGTCTTCCTGGCCAGCGTGGTGGTCCCGTTTCTCAAGCTCGCCTGCCTCTCCTGGATGCTCCTGCTTCAGGATTCCGACATCCTCCGGCCGCAGCGCACCGCCGCCCTGAGGGTCCTTCACCAGATCGGCACCTGGTCGATGATCGATATTTTCCTGCTTTCGGTGCTGACGGCGGTCGGGCAGCTGGGGATCCTGGCCAGCGTGCAGGCGGAGCCGGGCGCACTGTTTTTTGCCGTCGTCCTGCTCTGCACGCTCTTTGCGGCGGACTTTTACAAGCCCCGCCTGATCTGGAGGGAGGCCGTCCGATGAGCCACGAAAAGGCAGAAGGCGACGAGGATCTCGGCGAGGTCGTCCGCTCCCCGCGCGTGGTCGCGCTCTGGGCGTGGGTTTTCCCCTTGCTTGCGGCGATGGCGGCAGGCTGGCTGCTGTGGAGCAACTGGAAATCCCAGGGGCCGGAAATCCAGATCCGGTTTGACGAGGCTCCCGGGATCCAGGCAGGCAAGTCCCTTCTCATCTATCGGGGGGTCACCTCGGGGCGGGTCACCGGGGTCCGCTTGGATCCGAAGCTCGAGGGGGTTCTGGTGAGCGTGCGCCTCCAGGCGTTTGCGGCCGATCTGGCACGCTCGGGAACAGATTTTTGGATCGACAAGCCGGTGGTCTCGCTCACGGAGACAAGCGGCCTGGATGCGATCATCCAAGGGAACTCGATCCAGGCCCGGCAGGGCGGGGGCCAGCCCGCCCGGAGCTTCCAGGGGCTGACCAAGGCGCCGCTCCGCACGCTCCGGGAGCCCAGCCTCGCGCTGAGATTGCGCGCGGAGCAAATCCCGTTTCTGGGCCGGGGCACGCCGGTCTATTTCCGCGGGGTATCGGTTGGCTTCGTCCGCGACAAGGAACTCGATGAGGAGGGACGGCCCTTTCTTCGGGTCATTATCACAGAAAAATATGCGCCGGCCGTGCGGACCACTTCACGGTTTTGGATCCTCCCGGCCACATCGCTCAAGCTGAGCGCCCGCGGGGCCAGCCTCGACATGGCCGGCCTGGACGCGCTCGTGCAAGGCGGAATCGCGTTTGACCATTTTGAGGAAAGGGGCGGAGAGGCGGCCGATGAGAACGTGTTCGAATTGGAGGCCAGCGAATTTGCGGCGCGGGCTCATGGGCCACCGATCACGATCACCTTCGATGATGCCCTGGGGCTGGCTGCAGGGGAGACGAAGGTTGTGCTCCTTGGCCAGCCGGCAGGGCTTGTCGAGAAGGTGAAGGTCCACCCCGATCGCGGGCAGGTCACCGCCACGGCGCGCCTCCTGCCGGAATTCGCCCACCTGGCAGGCGAGGGAGCCGCCTTCACATTGGTCCGCCCCCGGATCTCGCTCCAAGGCGTCAGCGGCCTCGAGACTCTGGTGACGGGCCCCTACATCGCCATGGAACCCGGAAACGGTGCGCCCGCAAGCACGTTTGCCGGCCGATCGGTCAGCGGGGAGGCATGGGACCTCGGGAAGGCGAAAGAGGAAGGACTCCGGATCACCCTCACCGCGGAGGAGGTGCCCAACCTCTCTGCGGGGGCTCCCGTGATCTATCGGGGCCTCGTCGCCGGATCGGTGCTCGAAAAATCGCTGGATGCCCAGGGGCGCCCGTCGCTGGTGGTATTCGTGAAAAGCGAGTTTGCGGGATCCGTCCGGGGAGGAACGCGGTTCTGGAGGGTTCCGGCGACGTCTGTGCGTGCGGGGCCGGGGGTCCTGGAGGTCGAGCTGCAGGGTTTGGCTGCGCTCGCGCAGGGCGGCGTGGCCTTCGAGAATTTCGGGGAGGTGTCCGGTCCGGCCGCGGCGACCTATCCGCTTCTCAGCAACCGCGCCGCTGCCGCGGCATCCTCTCCTCCGGTGCGCATCTCGTTCGATGATGGCCAGGGGCTGCTTGCCGGGAAAACCGAGCTGCGCTACCTGGGACTTCCCGTGGGCCTCGTCGAGCAGGCCACGCCACGGGGCGGCCAGGTCGAGGTGGTCGCGCGGTTTCAGCCCGGTCACGATGCCCTGCGACGGGCCGGAGCGGTCTTTGCCATCGTCCGCCCGCAGGTCTCCCTCAAGGGATTCACGGGGCTCGAGACCCTGCTGAGCGGCGTCTACATCGAGTGCCTCCCGGGGAGCGGACCCCTCAAAGACTCCTTTGTCGGACGCACCGCCTCAGATCCGGAAATCCTCCAGCCCACCGGATTCAAGATCCTCCTTGTCTCCGCGGGGACCGAAATCCATCCCGGCGCAGAGATCTACTACCGCGACATCCGCATCGGCGAGGTGACATCCAAGGAGCTCTCTGCGGATGGCAAGAGCGTCGAACTCTCCGCCAGGATCCGCGACCAATACCGGGATCTGATTCGGGAAAACTCGCAATTCTGGGATGATTCCCTCATTCAGGCTTCCGTCGGATTTGTGAAGCTGAAGATCAAGGCTCCAACCCTGATCACGCCCAACGGCCGCGTGGGAATGGCGACGCCGGGGAGGCCCGGGCCCAAGGCCCCGGCCGGCACGGTCTTCCAGCTCGGGAACAAGGCGGTGGGGAACTGAAAGCCTGCCAAAGAGGGGCCTGCTCCCGGCCCAGCGACAAAATCCCCGGAGGGAGTTGTTGCGAAGCCGGGGGATTTCTGCGCGGAATGGCCGGATGGTTCACGCTGATATCACGTATCTGGGATCCCTGCGGTGCGAGGCCGTTCACGGGCCTTCAGGAAAGACCGTCTTCACCGATGCTCCGGTGGACAACCACGGGCGGGGGGAAGCGTTTTCCCCGACCGACCTGGCGGCCACCTCGCTCGGGGCCTGCATGGCGACGGTCATGGGAATTGCCGCCGCGCGGCACGAGGTTGCGCTCGAGGGGATGACGGTCGGCGTGGACAAGGTGATGTCTGCGGACACCCCGCGGCGGATCGCCCGGATCGAGATCGTGTTCAAGATCCCGCAGCCGCCCGATCACCCCAAGCGCGCCCTGCTCGAGGCGGCGGCCCTGTCCTGCCCGGTCCATCACAGCCTGCATCCCGACATCGAAAAGCCGGTGCGCTTTGATTGGGTCGGGGCGTGACCATGGCCAACAAGACCCAGCTCACCACCCTCCCCGGCGGCCTCCGGGTGGCCACCTGCGAGATGCCGCACGCGCAGACGGCGGCCATGGGGATCTGGGCCTCGGTGGGCGGGCGCCACGAGCCCTCGAAGCTCAACGGGATCTCCCACTTTATCGAGCACATGCTCTTCAAAGGGACCGGCCGGCGCTCGGCCAAGCGGATCATGCAGGAGATCGAGGGCATCGGGGGCGACATGAACGCCTACACCTCCGAGGAGCGGACCTGCTACTACGCGACGGCGGCCTCCGAGTATTTCCCCAGAGTCTGCGATGTCCTCTGCGACATCTACACCAACCCAAAATTTTTGAAGGCCGATATCGAAAGGGAGCGCGCGGTCATCGGCGAGGAGATCCTCATGTATCGCGACGAGCCGTCCTCCCATGTGCAGGAGCTCCTCAACCAGACATTCTGGCCGCACCACCCGCTGGGACGCCCGATCACCGGGACCCTCGCCACCATCGAGCGCTTCGGCCGCGAGGACTTTTTCGGCTACCGCGCCAGCCATTACCACTCGGCCAGCACGGTCGTCTCGGTGGCCGGAAACGTGCGCCATGACGAGGTGGTCGCCCGGGTTGGCACCCGCCTGGCGGCCCTGCACTGCGGCCGCAAGCCCCCGGCCAAACCCTTCCCGCAGGCGGCCTCCTCTCCGCGTATCGCCGTCGAAGCCCGCGATGTGCAGCAGACCCAGGCCGCCCTGGCCCTCCCCGCCTTCAGCCACAAGGATGACCGGCGGTTTGCCTTCCACCTGATGCATGTGATTCTTGGCGGCAACGCCAGCTCCCGCCTCTTCCAGGAGTTGCGCGAAAAGCGGGGCCTCTGCTACTCGGTGAGCACGCACCCGATGACGCTCGACGACGGCGGGCTCTTCAATGTCTCGGTCGGTCTCGACCGGAAAAACCTCGAGAAATCCCTCCGCCTGATCCTCGCCGAATTCGACAAAATCTGCCGGATCCCGGTCGGTGCCGCCGAACTCAAGCGCGCCAAGGAATACTCCGTGGGCTCGAGCCGCATGTCCCTCGAGCGAACCTCCAGCCAGAACATGCGCCTTGGCAGCTCGGTGCTCGTCTACGGCCGCGTTGTCGATCCCGAGGACGTGCACGAAAAAATCCGCGCCGTCACGGCGGAGGAAATCCAGGCCGCCGCAAGCGAGGTCCTGAACCCCCGCCGGATCGCTCTTGCGCTCGTCGGGCCGCACCCGGATACGGCGATGCTCGAAAGGTTGCTGAACCCATGAAGGGCGTCCTCTTCGACTGGGACGGCGTCGTGATCGACTCCTCGGCGCAGCACGAGCAATCCTGGGAGCTTCTCGCCGCAGAAACCGGGCGCCCCCTTCCCGAGGGCCACTTCAAGGAGGGGTTCGGAAAAAAGAACCAGGAGATCATCCCCCACCTCCTTCGCTGGACGGACGACCCGGTTGAGATCGCCCGTCTCGGCGACCGCAAGGAGGAGCTCTACCGGGATCTCGTCCGCAAGCAGGGCGTCCGGGTCCTGCCCGGGGCCCGCGAATTGCTCTCCGCCCTCCGCTCCGCCGGCATCCCGCGCTCCGTCGCCTCCTCCACTCCAAGATCCAACCTTGACGCCATCTTTGCCTCAACCGGACTCGACCAGCTCTTCGATGCCGTGGTCTGCGGGGACGACGTCAAAAATGGAAAGCCCGCCCCGGATGTCTTCCTCCTCGCTGCCAGCCGCCTCTCACTGGCTCCCGCGGACTGCCTGGTGATCGAGGATGCCCTTGTCGGAATCGCCGCCGCCAAGGCCGCCGGCATGAAGGTGCTCGCTGTCGCAACCACCCACCCGCTCGCTGGGTTGCAACACGCCGACGCCGCCGTTCACAGCCTCGCCGGCGTGACCCCCGAAGACCTCCGAAAAATCTGCCCCTGAGTGCCCGGGGCCCTTCAACATGAAAATGTCTGACGGCATCCTGCAGCGTCCGGACCGAATCCCGGGCTTGCGCCGGAGGCGGGGTTGGAGGAAAGCTTCTCTTATGGCCCATGTGTTGACACCCGAAGCCCTGACGACCGCAGAGTATGGCGGTTGGGCAAAATGAACCGCGACTCCCTGCTGACGGTATTCGACCGGCTGGGGGGGCTGATCGAGAAGCTGCCCGGCGGGTTGCAAAAGCCGATCCTCCGCGAGCTGACCCCCATCCGCCAGCTCTTCCTTGAGCAGCGTCCGGCCCGCCTGCTGCTTGTGGGGTCCGGCGGTCCCCCGCCCCAGGAATTCCTTGCTTCGCTCGGGACCTCCGGGCTGACCACCGGCGGCAACGACAACGGGTGGCGGACGTTTCTTGTTCCCGGGCGGGGGGAAATCCAGGTCCTCGATGCGAGGCTCCCGGCCCCGGCGGAGGTGTTTGAGGCGGGCCTGGCGCGCCAGCCGGCGGACGTCATCATTTTTTTCGGCGATGGCGGGGAGGGGGAGTGGCAAGAGTCGGTGCGGCGGGCGGGAGCGGGCGATGCGCCGGTGATCGGAATCGCTCCTGCCTCGGGCTTCCGGCTTCAGGCCCGGCTCGCGGCGGAGGGCGCGCTGGCCCGACGCGTGCCGCGCGTGATGACGTTCGGCGATCCGCTCTGCGACGAGGCGATCTGCGCCGCGCTGCCCTTGCAGGCCCAGCTGGAGTTTGCGAGGGCCACCAACGCCCGCCGCGCCCAGGCCCACATTGCGGGATCGCTCCTCAAGTCGTTCAGCGCCGTCTGCGGCGTGATCGCGGTCCAGCCGATCCCGCTGGCGGACATGCCCATCCTCACCACCCTGCAGACGCTCATGGTCGGCATGATCATCCACACGACTGGGCGCCCGTTCAGCATGCGGCTGGTGGCCGAGTTCCTGGCGGCCCTCGGGTTCAACATCGGCGCCGGATTTGTCCTCCGCGAGGGAGCCAGAGCCCTCGTCCGGGTCGTGCCCATCTGGGGGAATGCCGTCTCAGGTCTTGTCGCCGGCGTCGGAACCTACGCGATCGGCAAGGCCGCCATCGCCTACTTCATCGAAGAATCCCCGATCCATGAAACACGGAAAATCTTTCGCGCCCTCCTCCCCGGGTTCAGGAAGAAGTCCCCGCCCGCACTCCCGCCGGAGTAGTGTCAGCGCCCGCTCCGCGCCCGGATGCCGTCGTCCGCCAGCACGATCTGCTTCTTTTTGTAAAGGATCCCGACAGCCTGCTTGAAAGCCTTTTTGCTGACGCCAAGCGCCTCGCGGATGGCGGCAGGCGCGCTGTTGTCGCTGAGGGGGAGAAATCCTCCGGCGGCCTCGAGCGCCTCGAGGATCTGGTCGGCAACCGGGCGGACGCGGGCGAATCCCTTGCGGTCCAGTGCGAGGTCGATTTTGCCATCCGGGCGGAGGGTTCGGACATAGCCGGTGAGCTGCTCGCCGATGCGGAGCGGGTCGGCGAGGTCCGAGCGGTAGAGCAGCCCGGTGTGGGCGTTTTCTATGATGGCGCTGTAGCCCAGCGGGGTCTCGCGAGCGACAAGAATCCTCACCGCCTGCTCGGGCGTGTAGGGTGGAGGCGTGCGGTCCAGCCACCGGTCGATCCGCTCGCTGGCGACGATGCGGTCCGACTTTTCATCCACGTGCACGTAGACGATCACGAGCGCCCCCTCGCGGGGAAATGTCACCTGCTCGCGCCGTGGCAGCAGGAGGTCCTTCGAGAGCCCCCAGTCGAGGAAGGCCCCGAGGCTGGGCCGCAGGCTCTGGACGCGCAGGCACGCAAACTCGCCCGCCATGGCCAGCGGGGCCTCGGTGGTCGCCACCAGGCGGTCCTCGGAGTCGCGATAAATGAAAACATCCACCTCGTCTGCCGGCGCGGCCGGAATGTATCGCCGCGGGAGCAGGATCTCGCCGAGCGGGCCCGCATCGAGATAGAGGCCCGGTGTGGCGGCGCGGAGGATTTTCAGCGTGCTGCGGCGGCCGATTGTTGGCATGGCGGAACTTCCCAGAATCTTGCCGCGGCTGCACGCCAATTCACCGGGCGCCGATCATGCGGGAGGCGAGGCGGATGGCGGCGACCATGCTGTCCGGGCACGCGAGGTTTTTCCCCGCGATGTCGAAGGCCGTCCCGTGGTCGGGGCTTGTCCGCACGAATGGCAGGCCCAGCGTCACATTGACCCCGCTATCGAAGGCGAGGAGCTTGAGCGGGATCAGGCCCTGATCGTGATACATGCAAAGCACGCCGTCAAAGGCTCCGGCAACGGCCCGGTGGAAAACGGTGTCGGGCGGATAGGGGCCGCTGAAGTCCCCGCCTGCCGCCAGCGCCGCCACGGCAGGGGAAATGATGGCGATCTCCTCCCCGCCAAGATCCCCGCCCTCGCCGGCGTGCGGGTTGAATCCCGCCACGGCAATCCTCGGGGACGCATGGCCGAGCTGCCTGAGAAAGCCCGCAAGCAGCTTCCCGACCCGGATGATTTCGCCAGCGCTTAACAGCCCCGCGACGGCGGCTGTCGGCACATGCGCCGTCACCAAAGCAACGGTCAGGCCCCCGCCCGTCAGGCACATCGCAAAATTTTCCTCTTTGGCCCGCTCCGCAAAAAACTCTGTCTGTCCGGGGAACCGGTATCCGACTCGGTGGAGCGCCTGCTTGGAGACCGGGCCGGTGACGACCGCGTCCCACTCGCCGGAGAGCAGCTTGGCGGCGGCGGATTCGAGGGCTGCGACCGCTGCGCGCGCTCCGGCTTCGGTCGGGCGCCCGGGCTCATGGCCCTCCATCGCCCCGGTGACCTCATAGTCGATCCCTGCCGGGAGCCGGCCGGAAGCGAGGGCCGCCCGGATCACTTCCGGCCCGATGCCGGCCGGATCGCCGGCCGTGATCCCGATCACCGGGCGGCGGGCAGCAGGGTTCAAACCGGTGCCTCCGGGGCGAACCGCTGGGCCAGCGGCATCCGGCGTCCGATGCCAAACGCGCGCCCGGTCACCTTCAGCCCCGGCGCCGCCTGCTCGCGCTTGTATTCGTTGAGGTCCACCCTGCGCACGACCCAGCGGACGGTCTCGGGCTCGAACCCCCGCTCGATGATCGCCGACGTCCCGAGGTTCTCCTCGACGTAGAGGCGCAAAATTTCATCCAGAACCTCATACGGCGGCAGCGTGTCCTGGTCGGTCTGGTTCGGGCGCAGCTCGGCGCTGGGCGGCTTTTCGATCGTGCTGCGGGGGATCACGTCCCGTCCGGCCCGGCGGTTGAGGAACTCCGCAAGCTGGTAAACCATCGTTTTTGGAAGGTCGGAAATCACGGCGAGCCCGCCGCACATATCGCCGTAGAGCGTGCAGTAGCCCACGGCCAGCTCGCTCTTGTTGCCCGTCGTGAGCAGGAGGTGCCCGAACTTGTTCGACAGCGACATCAGCGTCGCCCCCCGCAGGCGGGCCTGCATGTTCTCCTCGGCCAGGTCTTCGGGCCGCCCCTCGAAGGCCTCCGCCATCTGGGCTTTCAGCGCTTCGAACGTTCCTGCGATCGGAATCTGCAGGCACCGGATTCCCAGGTTCGCCGCAAGATCGACGGCGTCGCGGACGCTGTGGCCAGAGGAATACGGGGAGGGCATCGCCACGCCCGTGACGTTTGACGCACCCAGGGCATCGACCGCAAGGCAGGCCGTGACCGCGCTGTCGATGCCGCCGCTCAACCCAAGGACCGCCGTGCGGAAACCGCACTTTCCCATGTAGTCGCGCAGCCCCAGCACAAGGGCCTCGTGCAGGTCGTGCATCGGATCCGCATTTTTTGGCGCCCAAGGGGTCAGCACCTCGCCGGCGCCGTCCCCGTGAAAGGTGACCTCGTGGTTCATGTCGCCGATATCCAGAAGCATCCGCCCTTCCCGGAAACCCGGGGCCTCCACCCACACCGCCCCGTCGGCCGTCGCGGCCAGGGAATGCCCGTCAAAAACCAGCTGGTCATTTCCTCCCACCGCATTGCAATAGAAAAAGGGAACCCGGTGGCGGGCCGCCTGCAGGCGGATCATCTCGCGCCGAAGCTCCGGCTTGCCCATCTGAAATGGGGAGGCGCTCAGGTTCAGGATCGCCGCCGAACCGGCCACCACCAGATCATGGACCGGGTCGCACGCGTAGCGCCCGTGCGGCAGGTATTCCGGCGTCCAGATGTCCTCGCAGATCGTTACGCCCAGGGTCCTCCCCCCGATCTCAACCGGAGCAACCGACCCGGATGGCTCAAAATACCGCGCCTCATCAAAGACGTCATACGTCGGCAGCAGGGACTTGAAAACTTTCCGGATCGGCCGGCCGCGCTCGAGGATGGCTGCGGCGTTGCGGAACGGGCGGCCCGCCCCGGACGTGTTGATGTCGATGAAGCCGACCAGCCAGGCGGCTCCGCCCACTTGCGCGTGGAGCCCCTCCAATGCGCGCAGGTTCCCGGGAACAAAGTCGGATTTGAAGACCAGATCCTGCGGCGGATACCCCGTGAGCCCGAGCTCCGGGGTCAGGATGATCCCGGCCCCGCGCTGCTCAAGGTCGCGGCAGGCGGACGCAATCTTCGCCGCATTCCCGGAAAAGTCCCCGACGACGGTATTCAGCTGGGCAAGCCCGATCTTCACCAGAACCCCCACTGGCGCGTCGCCATAATGAAAATTCCCAGCCCCAAATTCGTCACCCCATGCGCCACCACACACGCGGCCAGGCTCCGCGTCTTCACCAGCAGGCCGTTGTAGATCAGACCCGTCACAAACGCAGCCGGCCAGTCCGCCATCCCGTGGACCAGCATGAACAGCCCCGCCACCCCGAAAAATGACGCCGCCTTGTAGGCCCCCAGCGAGACCGACTCAAAGTCGTCCCGGATCAGATACCGCATCAAAAATCCGCGCCAAAAAATCTCTTCGACCAGCGGGACAACCACCACCAGCCGCGCAAAGCGCGCCGCGACCGTCAACCAATAGAGGATTGGGCTGTCGGAAAATACGGTCGGATCAAACCCCTCGGTTCGCGCCGCCGCACCAAAAAGCACCTGCGGGGAAAGCCAGATGACCAGCGCCAGCAGACCGGCGGCCACCCCGAGGATCACGCCCCCCCGGGCACCAAAGTCGTATCGCCTCCAGAAGATGACGAGCGCCGCGCCGCAGGCGAGGGTCTGCAGCGGATACACCCAGTACTCCGGGCGCGCGAGCAGCAGGTTGGTGCTGCCTTTTCCTGCCGCCCCAACCATCTGCGCAAGCGCAAGCCCCCCCATGAAAATTACAAACGGGGCCACATAAGCTGCGATCGGGGATTTGGTTGGCTTCTCCATGTCCGAGTGGGTTCTTACCCGAAACCGGCCCGCCGTGGGAAACACTTTTGCTTTCCGAGCTCCCCCGGCCTCTGGTAAGGTCCCTGCCCGTGACGAAAAACCCGGTATTCCATTTCTTCCACTCCCCCGGGAATGTGGGCCCCCTGATCCTTCGCATCTCGCTCGCAGGCCTCTTCTTCTACCACGGCTCCCAGAAGGCGTTCGGCTGGTTCGGCGGGGCCGGATGGCAGGGGACGATCGACTCCTGGACCGCCACGACCAGCATCGGCCTCCCCGTCCTCCTCGCATCCACGGTCATCATCCTCGAACTCGCCGTCTGCCTCGCCCTCTTCTTCGGATTCCTCACCCGCCTCGCCGGCCTCGCCGTCGTCGCCATCATGACCGGCGCCCTCCTCATCCTCAGCCGAAACACCGTCGTCTTCTCCGATTTCGAGCTCCCCTTTCTCGTCTGGGCCATGGGTCTCGCCATCTTCTGCCTGGGCGGCGGAGCCCTCTCGGTGGACCGCGCCATCAGCCGCAACCTCCTGCCCATCGTCGGCTGAGACCCCCCACAATTCTCCGGCGATCCTGCGGAAACGGTTGACTCGCCCGTCACCCTCGTTCAGGCTCATCGGTTCTTCCATTCATGCGACACACCATCTCGATCCTCGTTGAAAACAAGTTCGGCGTGCTCACCCGCGTGGCCGGCATGTTCAGCGGCCGCGGGTTCAACATTGACACGCTCAATGTCGGGCCAACCCTTGACCCCTCCGCCTCCCGCATGACGATCGTCGTCCGCGGCGACGACAAGGTCCTCGAGCAGGTGACCAAGCAGCTCGAAAAATTGGTGGACGTCATCGACGTGCAGGATTTCCAGGATGAGGAATACGTGGACCGCGAGCTCGTGCTCCTCCGCGTGACCGCCACGTCAAAAACCCGGGCGGAAGTCATGCAGATCTGCGACATTTTCCGCGCGAAAATCATCGACGTTCAGCCGGAAAAACTTGCCATCGAGATCACCGGAACCGAGGGAAAAATCACGAAGTTCCTCACGCTCATGAAGACGTTCGGCGTGAGCGACCTCACGCGCACCGGCAAGGTCGCTCTTGCCCGGTCGAACGACTGACCCTCTTCCCAACGGACCCTTTTTCCAACCAAACCAACAAAACCATGCCAGCAAAGATCTACACCGACAAAGACGCCGACCTCAAAGTTTTCAAGGGCAAAACCCTTGCTGTTCTGGGATTCGGATCCCAGGGCCACGCCCACGCTCTCAACCTGAAGGAAAGCGGGGCCAAGGTCATCATCGGCCTCTACCCGAAGTCGAAAAGCCGCGACGTCGCCAAAAAGCAGGGCTTCGAGGTCTGCGATACCGATGAGGCCGTCCGCCGCGCCGACGTCATCCTCGTCGCCATCCCCGACACCAAGCAGCCGGCCGTTTACAAAAAGGACATCGCCCCCAACCTCACCCCCGGCAAGACGCTTGTCTTCAGCCATGGCTTCTCGATCCACTACAAGACGATCGTCCCGCCGAAAAATGTGAATGTCATCATGGTTGCCCCGAAGGGGCCCGGCCACATCGTGCGCCGCCAGTTCACCGAGGGCAAGGGTGTCCCCGCGCTCATCGCCATCTACCAAAACCCCGGCAAGGACGCGAAGAAGATCGCTCTGGCCTGGGCCAAGGGGGTGGGCGGGACCCGCGGCGGCGTCCTCGAGACCACCTTCAAGGAGGAAACCGAGACCGACCTCTTCGGCGAGCAGACCGTCCTCTGCGGCGGGTGCTCCGCACTCGTGCAGGCCGGGTTTGAGACGCTCGTCGAAGCCGGCTACTCGCCCGAGATGGCCTACTTCGAGTGCCTCCACGAGCTCAAGCTCATCGTCGACCTCATGAATGAATCCGGCATCGCAGGCATGCGCTTCTCCATCAGCGAGACCGCCAAGTGGGGCGATGTTACGGTCGGCCCGAAAATTATCGACGCCTCGGTGAAGAAGCGCATGAAGGCCGCCCTCAAGGACATCCAGAACGGCAAGTTTGCCAAGGACTGGGTCAACGAGTTCCAGACCGGCTACAAGCGCTACAACGCGCTCCTCAAGGAGGGCGAACAGCACCCGATCGAAAAGACCGGCACTCGCCTCCGCTCGCTCATGCCCTGGATCCAAAAGAAAAACCTCAAAGGTGCCCAAGCGGCCTACTGAAGCCTCCCCGGCGGGAGGGGCCGCGCCCTCTCCCGCCACCCCACCGCTCCTCGGCTCGCCGAAGCCCCTCGTCGATGCCCTCCTCGGGCGGCCGGCCATGGCACGCGGACTCCTCGGCCAAACCGCCTCCGGCGAAAAGGCCTACGCGTATTCGCAAGCGGGTGATGACCTTATCGTCGGCTTCCTCGGCGGCGTGGCCCGCTACCTCGCCGTCGTCCGCAAAAGCGGACCAAAATCCCGCTTCTCTCCAGCCGAAACCGCATCGATCCTCGCCCTCAACGCTCCCGCCTCAAAGTGGAAGTCCGAAAAGTCGGTGCCCCGCCTGCCCACCCCGGCGAAAGGCTCAAAAACCCCCCGCAAAACGATTTCCCCCGAGACGCCCTCCACATATTTCTCCCTCTCCGATGACGGCCGCGAGATCGTCGGATGGCAGCCGGGCGACAAGCCGTTCCTGTTTTTTCTCCTCCCCTCGTTCCCCGGACAGCCCCACCTCCTGCTCAACGAGTGGCAGGTCGCCCGATCCATCGGCTGACCCTCCGACCCGCCGCAGAAGCCGCCCGGAAGCTGCTGAAGCGCAGCCCGGGACCCCCGGCTCGAAGACATTTTGTTTTTCTTGATGTCCGGCGTGGAACATGAGACGTTCCACGCAATCTCTGGTGCCAATTCATCATGGACACCGGGCCTGTGGGCAACGAAACCCCCTTGGACCGGTCAATGCATGGCGCCTCTTTGTTCCTTGCGACACGCTGAACGGCTGTGACCTCGCCGGGGGATGCGCAGCTCCAGAGGCGAACCAACGGCTGGCGGACCCGAAGAAAGGGGACGCCGCCTATCTCAATACACCAACATGCCAACTGATTACTCGCCGAGCGGATCCCGCCGCTCGCCCCGCCGGGGCGGACGCCGCCCACGCAGCGGAGAACGTTCCGCGTCATCCACACGCTCGGAATCCTCAAAACCAGCAAAAAAGAAAAACCTCATCGAAAAAATCCTCGGATTTTTCGGTGGCACGCCCGAGCCGGCCTCGCGCAAGTCGACGGCCTCCCGCCCCGCCTCGCGCTCGTCGGATGGCGGCTCCCAGGACCGCCCGGAGCGCCGCCCCGAGCGCAGCTCCGAAGGCCGCCCCGAGAGGGCTCCCCGCGGCGATCGTCCCACCGGGATGCGCACGCCGGAGATCGTGGAGGTCAGCTCCCCGCGCCTCTACGTCGGAAACCTCTCGTTTGATGCTTCGGAGAGCGATCTCTTCGAGCTCTTTAACGGCGTGGGAACCGTCCAGAACGTGGAGATCGTCATGAACCGCCACACCATGAAGTCGAAGGGCTTCGCCTTCGTGCAGATGCAGTCGGTGGACGAGGCCAAGCGCGCCGTCGCCGAGCTCCACGACAAGGAGTATATGGGCGGCCGCAAGCTCGTTGTGAGCGGAGCCAAGGCCGTCGAGGAGCGCCGCAGCGAGCGCACCCGCCAGCCTGAACAATAACCAAAAATCCAACCCGGGGCCCCGTCCGATCATCGTGACGGGGCCCACGGGGGTTGGAAAATCCGCCTTCTCGGTTGAGCTGGCGGAAGTCCTCGGGGCCGAAATCATCGGCGCGGACGCCTTCCAGATCTACGCCGGGCTTCCGATCCTCACCGCTCAGCCCGGCCCCGACCTGACCGCGCGCATTCCCCACCACCTGGTCGGAGTCCTCCACACCGACGAGGTCTGCAACGCCGCGCGGTATCTGCAAATGGCTCGCGAGGCGATGCAAATAATTCAAAGCCGCGGAAAAATCCCCCTGCTCGTCGGCGGCACCGGCCTCTACCTCAAATCCCTGACCCATGGTCTGGCGGACCTGCCGCCGGTGGATGCGGAGCTGCGCGCGCACATTGCCTGCATGGGCCCCGAAGAGGCTGTTGCCCTCCTCCGCGAAACCGACCCCGATGCCCCCCGGAACATCGATGCCCGCAACCCCGTGCGCGTGCGCCGCGCCCTCGAAATCGTGCTGTCCACCGGACGCCCTCTGGCTGAACTCCGCTCCCACTGGAAGGAGCCTTCAACCGAATTCCGGGGCCTGTCCCTGATCCGCGACCGCCTCGACCTTCGCAAGCGAATCGAAGAAAATGTCGATGCCATGTTCGACGAGGGCGTCATCGAGGAAGTGCGCCTCGCACCAGACGTCGGCCCGGGCGCCTCCCGCGCGATCGGCTACCGGGAAATCCGCGACCTTCTCGCGGGCCGCATGAGCCTCCACGCCTGCCGCTCCGCAATCGTCACCGCCACCCATCGCTACTCCAAGCGCCAGTCCACATGGTGCCGGCACCAGTTCGATTTCCCCTCGCTCTCGCTCTCTGCCCCGGGCCCCGACCCCGTGGCTCACGCCGCCCAATGTCTCCTGCGCGAAGACGGGTAGGCAGCGCCCTGGAACTCTGATCCCCGCCCCCGGGCTAGAACTTCCACATCTTGCCCTGCCGCGCGTCTGCAAAAACCTGCGGGCTCAGCAGGTAGGACATCGGGGGGTCCGGCAGCTGGCTGTCGTCCAGGCGCGGCAGGCTCTTCCCAATCGTGGCGTCCCAAGGTTGGCTTGTTGAAACGTTCAGCGGCGTCCCCGTCCGGATCAGCGCAAAAGTTTTTTGGGCCGCCTTGAGGGGCATGCGAACGCACCCGTGCGTGGAGGGGTAGGGCTTGACGAATCCCCAGTGCATCCCATAGGCCGGAGCAAACTCCATCCAGTAGGTCATCGGATATCCCGCGCCCGGGCTGCTCACGCGGCGCCGCTTCTCCTGCTTCGAGTAAATCGTGAAATTGCCGTGAGGCGTCGGCGTGCCGGACTTCCCAACGCAGACAGGCGTCGCCAGCAGGACCTTGTCGCCCTCGACCACATAAAGCCGCTGCGCTCCCGTGCTCAACTTCACCTTGACCGCCGAGGGGTTCCCGGGCTGCGTCACAGGCGGATCATAGGAAAACGACGTGCGCCCCCCGGTCGTCTGCGTCGTCGTGCAAGCCCCAAGTCCAAACGCCAACAGGGAAACCACCGCCGGCAGCAAAATGCGTGATGAGAAAATTTTCATACCGGCGGAACTCTGCCATCTTCCCCCGCCGGACGCAAGCGAAGGAAATCGCCTGCGGCGGGGCGGGCGCGGGGATGAAATCTCCCAGCCCAGGGTTGCGAAGCCACCCTGGGTATTGAAACAACAAAAAGGGGTCAGTGTGCATATTCTTGCAAGAATGCAGGAATATGCACACTGACCCCCAATGCTCTGCCCCCCAATGCTGCCCCCCAATGCCTGAGCGGGGCCCCATTGGCCTGCGGCCCCTCTCCGCCGCCAGGGCCCGCAGGGGGTCGTGAGATTCCTTGACCGCGCGGCGCGGGCGAAGGAAAACAGGAGCTCATGATTTCCCTGACCGTGCCCGTCTACAATGAGCAGGATGCCCTCCTGCCGCTTTTTGAAAAGATCCGCGACGTCATGACCCGCCGCGGCGGGCCTTGGGAGATCATCTTTGTCAACGATGGCAGCCACGATGCTAGCCCCGAGATCCTCGACCGGTTGGCCTCGGAGCACCCCGAGGTGAAGGTCGTCCACTTCCGCCGGAATTTCGGGCAGACGGCCGCCATGATGGCCGGCTTCGACTTCGCGAGCGGCCACACGGTGATCCCGATGGATGGGGACGGGCAGAACGACCCGGAGGACATCCCCCGCATGCTGGCGAAGCTGGACGAGGGGTTCGAGGTTTGCTCGGGCTGGCGCAAGGACCGCCAGGACAACGCCCTCCAGCGCAACCTCCCGAGCATCATGGCCAACAAGCTGATCTCCGCCGTCTCGGGCGTCCCGCTCCACGATTTCGGATGCTCGCTGAAAGCCTACCGCGCGGAGGTGATCAAAGGCGTGCGCCTCTACGGCGAGATGCACCGCTTCCTCCCGATTTACGCCAAGTGGCACGGCGCCCGGATCGCCGAGATCCCGGTCGGGCACCACGCGCGCACGACGGGCAAATCGAAATACGGGCTCGAGCGCGTCCTCAAGGTTCTGATGGACCTCATCACCGTGAAGTTCCTCGACAAATACATGCTCAAGCCGATGTATCTTTTCGGTTTCTGGGGCCTGATGTTTTTCAGCGCCTCCGCCTTTTTCACGGTCTGGGCGCTCTACATGTGGACGAAGGGATACTACTTCACCGCGACCCCGCTGCCGATGATGGCCGTCTTCTCCTTCATGACGGGGATGATTTGCGTGCTGATGGGCCTCCTGGCAGAGATGATCACGCGCACGTTCCACGAGTCCCAGGGGAAATCGATCTACATGGTGAGCTCGACCCGGAACCTCGATGCCCGCCCGGAGGCGCGCTGATGTGCGGGATCGCCGGGTTTTTCGGGGCCGGTGACCGCCAGGACCTGGCGTCCATGACCGGCCTCCTCGCCCACCGCGGACCGGACGCCGATGGCTTCTACGTCAAGGAAAGCGATGGGATTTTTCTCGGGCACCGGCGGCTTTCGATATTGGATCTGGGAGGGGGCGCGCAGCCGATGGCCTCTGCGGACGGGCGCCTCGTGGTCGTCTTCAACGGTGAAATCTACAACCACGGCGAGCTTCGGGCCGCGCTGGTGCAGCGCGGGCACCGTTTTTTCACGGACCATTCCGACACGGAAGTCCTGCTCCATGGCTGGCGCGAGTGGGGGCCGGAGTTGATCCCAAGACTCAATGGCATGTGGGCGTTTGCCCTCTGGGACGCCTCCGAGCACCGCCTGTTCCTCAGCCGCGACCGGTTTGGAAAAAAGCCGCTCTTCTACTTTCAGCGCAGCGGAACGTTCGCGTTTTCCTCCGAGCTCACCTCCCTGCTCAGGCACCCGCTCGCCCCACAAAAGGAATCCGAGCTCGCCCGCGTCAAATTTTTTGCGCACGCCCTCATCCCGGCCCCGTATTCGGCGATTGAGGGGGTCTGGAAACTTCCTGCTGCGCACAGCATCGTTGCGGACCGCGACGGGGTGCGCCTCTCCCGCTACTGGCGCTACACGCTGGAGCCCGTGGAGCCCGCGCGCCCGGAGGCCAGCCTCGCCGAGGAGCTGCGCGACTGCGTGGGGCGGGCCACCCGCCGCCGCCTCATGGCCGACGTCCCGCTCGGCGTCTTCCTCAGCGGCGGAATCGATTCCTCGATGGTCGCTGCCCTGGCGTCCCAATCCCTGCCCGGAAAATCCCTCAGCACGTTCACCATCGGGTTCGATGAGCCCACGTTCGATGAGTCCGCCCCTGCGCGCAGGATGGCCGAGTTCCTCGGCACCAACCACAGCCAGGAGACGCTGAGCCTCGACGCTGCCCTGGACGCCCTCCCGGCGATCTTCGATCGGCTCGATGAGCCGCAGGGCGACAGCTCCCTGCTGCCCACATGGCTGCTCTGCCGGTTTGCCCGGCGGAAGGTCACCGTCGCTCTCAGCGGCGACGGGGGCGATGAGCTCTTCGCGGGATATGACCCGTTTCGCGCCATCCGGCTAGCGGACGCCTACGCGAAAATCGTTCCCCGGCCGATCCACCGCGCGATCCAGCTGCTCGCGGCCCGCCTCCCGGTCTCCCATGCGAACATCAGCTGGGACTTCAAAATCAAGCGCACCCTGCGCGGCCTCAGCCATCCCCCGAACCTCTGGAATCCCGTCTGGCTGGGCGCTCTCGACCCGGATGACCTTGCGCGCCTCACGGGCTCGCAATTTTCCACCGAGGAGATTTACAGCGAGGCGATCGAGGCGTGGGAAGCGGGCGCTGGCGCGGACCACGTGGACCGCACGCTCCAGTTCTACACGGAGATCTACCTCCAGGACGGGATCCTCGCCAAGGCGGACCGGGCCAGCATGATGAACTCGCTCGAAGTCCGCAGCCCGTTCCTCGACATCGAGGTCGCCGACTTCGCAAGAAAGCTTCCCAACCGGTTCAAGCTGCGCGGCAGCACAACAAAATTCCTCCTGAAAATGGCTGCCGCCCCGCTCGCTCCCGCCGACATCATCGGCAGGAAAAAGAAGGGGTTCGGCTCGCCGATCGGCCCGTGGTTCCGGTCGGGGCGGCTGGCCCCGGCCCCGGGCTCGCCTCTCCTCGCCGAAAAGCTCCTCGCCCATACCTCCGGCCAGGCGGATGAAAGGCTGTGCCTGTGGTGCGAGTATGCCTGGCAGCAGTGGCGGGCCCGACGCAGGGAGGCGGCATGAAGCGCGTCCTCCACGTCATCGACAGCCTCCACCTCGGCGGGGCCCAGGAAGTCGTCCTCAACCTTGCGACCTGCGGGGACCGGGAGAGCTTCCGCCATGAGGTGGCCACGATGCACGGGCACGGCGTTTATTGGGACCGGATGCGCGAGCGCGGGATCCCGCTTCACTCGCTTTCCCCCCACAAGCTCCTCCCCTGGTATGCGGCGAGCCTCCCGGCGCTCCTCCGCCGCAGCCAATTCGATCTCCTCCACTGCCACCTCATCGCGTCCAATATCTTCGCCAAGCCTGTCGGAGCGCTGCTCGGCCTGCCTGCGATCATCAACCACGACCACACGAATGACGACTACCGCGCCAGCCAGCGCGTGCGCCTCGCCCTCGACGCTCTCTCGAACCGATTCGCAACCCACCTCATCGCCGTCTCGGATTCCTGCAGGCGGTTCCTCATCCAGCGCGAGGGCGTCCCACCAGAAAAAATTTCGCTCGTGCAAAATGCGATCGACCTCAGGCGGTTTTCCCGTTCCTCCGGCTCTCGCGACGGGGCCCGCAGCCGGCTCGGCCTCCCCCACGATGCGATCGTCGTCGCCGGCGTCGGACGCCTCAACCCCCAAAAGAATTTCTCCCTGTTCCTGCGCATTGCCCGGCAGGTCACCTCCGACCACCCCGGCGTGGTCTTTCTCCTCGCCGGGCATGGCCCCGAGGAGGACATGCTCAAGTCCCTGGCCGGGGAGCTGGGGATCGCCGACCGCGTGGTTTTTGCCGGCTATGTTGCAGACACCCGCCAGGTATATCTTTCTGCCGACATCCTTCTCATGCCCTCACTGTTTGAGGGGCTTCCCATGACGCTGCTTGAGGCCATGGCAATGGAGCTTCCTGTCGTGGCTTCAGCTCTCGACGGCATGGTTGAGGTCATCGACCAGGCCAATGATGGGTTCCTCGTGCCGTCCGGCTCGCTGGAAGGATTCGCCTCCACCCTCAGCCGGCTGATCCGAAACCCGGGCCTGCGCGCACAGGTCGGCTCGGCGGCCTCAAAAAAAATGGAGGCGCGGTTCTCGGCCTCCAGAATGTGCGCCGAGGTCGAGTCCATCTACCGGAGGATCCTCCCCTGAAAGTTCTCGTCCTCTGCTACGAATATCCCCCCGTGGGGGGAGGCGGCGGCCGGATGGCTCACTCCGTCGCTGCCGGGCTCGTGCGCCGGGGCCATTCGGTCCGGGTCCAAACCGCCGCCCTCAAAGGCCTGCCCCCGCACGAGCTCCGCGATGGCGTCGATATTTTTCGCACCTTCGCATTCCGCAGGCGGGCGGACTCGTGCAGCGTCCCCGAGATGGCCGCCTACCTGGCCACCTCGCTTGTCCCCTCCCTCCGCCACATCCAAAGTTGGAAGCCCCATGTGGTCCACGCCCACTTCGCCGTGCCGACCGGCGCCCTGGCCCTCGCCTGCCGGGGCTTGACCGGCCTCCCCTACGTGCTCACCGCCCACCTCGGCGACCTGCCCGGAGGAAACCCGGAGCAGACCGATGCCCTCTTCCGCACGCTCAACCCGCTCATTCGCCCGATCTGGCAATCCGCCTCCGCCGTCTCGGCCAGCAGCTCGTTTGCCGCAGGCCTGGCCCAATCCGCCTACGGATTGGACCCTGCCATCATCCGGAACGGCCTCCCCATGTCCGACCTCGCATCGGCTCCAAGCCCCACAAACCACCCCCCCTCGCTCGTCGCCGCCGGACGCTTCCACCCGCAAAAAAATTTCCTGTGGATGGTTCGCGCCCTCCAGTCCTGCGACTTTCCCTGGAGGCTCTCGCTGATTGGTGACGGCCCCCAGCGCGCCGAAATCGAGTCCGGGATCCGGCTGGCCGGGATAGCCGACCGCGTGGCCCTGCTGGGGTGGGTCCCCGAGCCGGCCCTGCGCTCCGTCTTTTCCCAAGCTGACATCCTACTGATGCCCTCCACATCGGAGGGGAACCCGGTTGCCGCCATCGAGGCCCTCAAGCACGGCCTCGCCATCCTCGGCAGCGATATCGGCGGGCTCTCGGACCTCATCGAGAACGGCTTCAACGGCTTCGCTGTTCCGCTCCATTCCCCGGACGCTTTCCAATCCCGGCTCCGCCTCCTCTGCTCGGATGACGCCCTCCTCCTCCAGATGAAATCCGGCAGCCTCAAAATCGCGAAACGGTTCGACCTCGAAGCCATCGTCGACCAGTTCGAGGAAATCCTGGCACGCGCAGCCAGGCAAGGAGACTCCCGGACACACATCGTGTAGGAACTTCGCGCAAGGCTCTACGCAGAGCGGCGCGTGCGGCCCGCAGAAAGGATCCTGCGATACCCCGCAAAAAGGGCCTCCCCACAGGAGGCCCAGGAAAAACTATTGATGGCCAGCCGACGGGCGAGCCCGCCTCTTCTCCGGCACTCCGCGCGGTCCGGGATCGCGGCCCGCAGGACGTCTGCCAGCCCGGCTGCCGAATCCCCGCAGACCCACCCGGCCCCGGCCTCCGCAATCTCTTCGGACAGCGCCACATGGCGGGTCACCACGCACGGCAGGCCGTGCGCCATCGCCTCCGCGACCGCAATCCCGAAGTTCTCCGATGCGCTCGGCAGGACAAAAAGATCCGCCCCGTCGAGCAACCTCGCCTTCGCATCGCCGGAAACAAACCCGGGCAAGGAGACCCTCTCGCCCAGACCCAGGGCGGCCACCGTCCTGTGAACCTCCGCCACGAGGCGATCGTCGCCCGTCCCTGCCAGATCGAGCCGCCAGTCCAGTTCCCGAACCATCCCCAAAGCCTCCAGCAAAACCCCGATCCGCTTTTTCTCATGCCACCGGGAGAGAAAGACGATGCGAAAGGAACCGCTGGATTGTCCCGCAGAAGCAGCCGGGGGGATATCCACTCCGAGCGGAATCACCCACCTTGGCGCGGATCCGGGAATCAGCGAAACCTCCTGCTCGCGCCGGGAGGTCAGATGAACGGCTGCCGCTCCGCGCAGGTTGGCCCCGTCAAACAGCCTCAAAAACAATCGCTTCTTCCAAGCGCTCCGCCGCAGCGAATACGCCTCCAGAACCCCCAGCGGCCGCACGACGTAGGGGACCCCGCGCCGCCGCGCAATCCGCATCGCGCTCGAGGGCAGATACGAAAAAAGCGCGTGGACGTGCACGACGTCCCACCTGCCGACCTCAGCCGAAAACCAACTTCCGAATCCCCTCCCGATCTGGAACTCCCTCAGCGCCCGGCCGCACGCCTCCCGCCTCTGAAAAAACCAGGTGGTCACGCCCTCGTGCGGGACCCACTCCCCGGTCGGCACGTCCAGCACCCCGGCCCCGTCGTCGTTCGTGCACGCCATCCGCACCTCCACGCCGAGCTCCGCCAACGCCCGGCACATTGCCCCGGCCGCCACGCTGGGCCCCCCGCGGCGCGGCCCGACGGAGGGGATCACATGGAGCACTTTCATGGGATCAGCCTGCGGACATCCGCTCAAGCGCATGGGCAAAAGAAATGATCGCAAGCTTCCGCGACCAATGCCCGACATCCAGTGTGCGGCCGAGCGCATGGACGGCCGGCATCCCGCTCCAGGTTCCGTCCATCCAGTCCTGCAGCGGAAGCGTGAACCCCCGCTTCGGCCCGGCGGAGATCACCTCCTTGAGCCCGGGGACCGCCTCCCGCAGGGCTTGCTTGCCTGGTGCGAAGCGCACGGATGGGGCCATGCGCCCGACTCCCGACCAGAGGCGCGAATCGACGAGCGGCAGGCGCAGCTCCAACCCGTGCGCCATGCTCATCACATCGCTGTCCCGGAGAAGCTGGTTCCGCAGGTAGAGCGAGGACTCCAAGCACGCCACCGCCTCGCCGGGGTCCCTCCGCTCGTCGCAGGAAGAACCCGCCTCGCTGCCGGCCACCGCCCCCATTCCAAAATGCGAGAGCAAGACCCGCGTCTCGCAGCGCGAAAAGATCCCCCGCACCAGGCGGTAGGCCGCAGAAATCCCGGGGGGCTCCTGAAGCCATGTCCCGATCCGCCTCACCTTCCCGCTGCGGATCGCCGCATCGGCAAGTTGTCCCACAGGACGGCGAAGCGCAGCCGGCAGCGCGGCGCCGATCGCAGCCCAGCGCGGCACGCTGCGAAAGCTCGGATATCCCCCGAAGAGCTCGTCTCCCCCCACGCCGGAGAGAACAACCCGGAACCCCTGCTGCCGCGCGAATCCGGAGATGCAATACGTGTTGAACCCATCAATGCCCGGCTGATCCTGCGCGTTCAGAAATTCCTCAAACTGAGAGCGCGCCTCCTCCGCCCGGAGCGTCTTCACATGCAGCTTCAGCCCCATCGCCGATGCGCTCGAGCGAACCGCCGCCTCCTCGCTCAGCCGCTGCTCATCAAAGATCAGGCTGAACGCCTCGGTCACCTGACCGGCCTGCGTGGACAGGCGCGCAATCGCCGAGGAGTCCACGCCCCCGCTCAGAAAGACCCCCACCGGCACGTCGCTCACCAAGTGCCGTCGGCAGCTCTCCTCCAGCGCCCCCGCAAGGCTCCAGCCCTCCGGCGAAGCGGGCTCGGGCGCAATGCAGCCAGTCCGGAGCGCGCCGTCCGCCGCCTTTTCCAAAAAGTGCCCGGCCGGAAGACACGAAACCCCCTCGATGATCGTCAATGGTTCGGGCACGCTGCCGGACCGGAAAAATCCTGCGGCGGCCTGAGGGTCCGGTTTGGCTGGGACGAGGCCGGAGGCGAGGATCGCCCGGACCTCGGAAGCAAACACGAACCCCATGGGCGTGTCCGCGTAGTAAAGCGGCTTGATCCCCAGCGGGTCTCTCGCCAGCAGAAGCGCCCCGCGCGCTTCGTCGACCAGCCCGAAGGCATACATGCCCGCCAGAGCTGCCAGCCCCCCGGTCCCCCGTTGCGCGATCCGATGGAGCAGGACTTTGGTATCGCCTCCCGACCCGGGGGCCCCTTCCGCAAGCTCCCGGTAGTTGTAAATCTCACCGTTGAATACCAGATGAAATCCGCCGTCCGCCATCGGCTGCGCGGCCCCCGGCCCCGGATCGATGATCGCAAGGCGCGTATGCGCCAGGCCGCTCGCCCCATCGCTCGAAACCCAGATCCCGCAGCCATCGGGCCCGCGGTGCGCCAGGCGGGATTGCATCCGCCGGAGCGCGGCCTCCATCCCCTCGCGCCCCTGCCGGCTGCCGACAATGCCTGCTATCCCGCACATGTTCTCATCAATGGCTCCAGCGCAGACCCGATCTCGCGGGCGAAACGCTCCTTTCCATAAAGCGCATCCACCTCCGCATGGGTGACCCCGCCGGATTCCTCTTCCAGCGATGCGAGCAAAGCCTCCTCCAAAGCCGGTCCGTCCGACGGGTCCACCATCCGGCCGAACCTCCCTCCCCCCAGCGCATCGGCCGCCCCGTCGGCATTCCCGGCCACAACCCGGCAGCCGCACCCCAACGCCTCCAGATAGACGATCCCGAACCCCTCTCCGCTGCTCGGCATCGCAAAGACCGAGGCCAGGCGGTAGTGGTCGGTCAGCTCCCGGCCGGCAATTCGTCCGGCAAAAATAACATTGCCCTCCACCCCAAGCTCCGCAGCCAACCGCTCCAGCCGACCACGGTCATCCCCCGTCCCCACGATCAGATATTTGGTCTGCGAGCGCTTGGAAAGGATCCCGGGCAGCGCGCGGATCACGGCGTCCTGCCCCTTGTATCCTTCGCCCGATGCCAGCCTCCCCACCGTCAGCAGGACGTCGCTCCGCCCGGGAAGCCCGTAACGCCTTTGCAGATCCTCCCGCGCCGGCCCCGGCGTGAACTGCCCGAAATCTGCTGTCGGATGAATGATCTCGCACCGCCGCCCCTCCGGCCGGCAGCCTTTCGTGCGCGCCACCGTCACCTCGCTGATCGCAATGAACAGGTCCACGCTGTCCACCCCGGGGGGCACCCGGCGGCCCGGCCGATCCCAGACCTCGATCCCATGAAGCCAAACCGCCACCCGGAAGCCGAAAATCCGCTTGAGAAGAGATGCCAGCGGGATCAGGTGAGCGTGCATCAGGACCACAACACCAGGACGGCGGATGAGACTGTCCTTGGCACTGCGGAAACAGAATCCGATCTTTGCAGGAAGCCCCCGCTCCCCCCCCCTCCCGATCGGCAGCCCCTTGGCCCCCCACTTCCGGCCGCAGGCTTCAAGGACATCCGCGGAAAGCCCCTCGATCCCTCCCGCCGCCCGCTCAAAACTCGGCGACCAAATCGAAATATTTTTGCTCATCGCCCCCGAGCCGCCTCCGCGCCTTGCAGCACCCCCGCCGCCGCCCGCTCGACCGAGTAATCCCTGTGGACGCGCTGACGGGCGGCCGCACCCATGGCCTTCGCCTGTGCCGGATCTCCCGCAAGCCGCCTCATTTGCCCGCCAAGCTCCTCCCAGTCCCCAAAGCGAAAGGACAGCCCGGTCTCGCCTTCCAGGACCAGGTCCTCCCGGCAGCCCACCCGGTCGCTCACGATCGCCGGCCGCCCGCACGCCATCGCCTCGTTCACCACCAGCCCCCATGTCTCCCCGGCATCGGATGGAAGCACGAGCGCATCCGCTGCCGCATAGGCAAGGGGGATTTCGCTCTGGTTCAGAAAGCCGGCGAACGAGCAGGAAATGCCTCGTGGGCCGCAGGCCTCGCGCAGGGCTCCCTCCAATGGGCCGGCCCCCACCACAAGCAGGTGCGCCCGCCCCAGACCGCCCATCGCTTCCGCCACGGCCACCGGATGCTTTTTTTCCTCCAGCTTTCCAGAAAACAAAAAACAAAATGCGCCGGCCGGAATCCCCCATCGCTTGCGAAGGGCGTCGCGGCCCGCCGAACCGGAAACCTCGGCAAACCGGTCGTTGTCGATGAAGTAGGGCGAGTCGAACATCCGGCTCTCCGCCACACCGAACGCACGGTAGTAGTCCCGGTTCGCCTGCCCGATCGGAAGGACCCCGCGATAAAGGGTCATCATCGCGCGATGAAAAATCCTAGCCTCGAACCCGCGCTCGCGCAGCACGTTGGCCTCGCACCGCAGGATCCGCGGCCGCCCGCTCCACACCGCCGCAGCCAGGCCCGCAGCCATCGACGGATGGTGCCACCCCGTGCACAGGATCACGTCAGGAGCGAACTCCGCGAGCGAACGCGCAAGCCGGCGCACCGCAGAAAGCCCGCCTCCCCCATCGAAAAATACCTCGTGGCGGTAGCCATCGAGAAGCGGAAGATCCCACTGAAACCGGACCCCGAACCCCTCGCCCTGCCTCTCCGCATCCGGCAGAAGCCCGTAATGCACCAGCAGGTCGACCCCCGGCATGCCAGCCAGCCAGCGAAAGAGCGGCGCCTGATACTGGACCGGATGCGACGCGATGACGGACAGTCTCATCCCTCGCGCCCCGCAAATCGCCTCCCCACGCGGCGCTTCGGCGCCCGCCGCACCAGTGTCGGCTGCTGCTGTAAAAAGTAGGGCGACCTCAGGAGAATCCCCAGCAGCAAACCCAGCGTCAGCAGGATGTTCACATCCCCGAAAATCTGGTGCGCCGTCGTGAAGACCACCACGTTGGCGGCGAGAAAAGCAATGATCCCGTAGGCCAGCGGAGCAACTTTCTCATCGGGCTTGATGTGCTTCGCCGCTGAATAAACGTATCGCCCGATGGCAATCAAGATCCAAGCAAGGAGCAGAAGCCCCGGAACCCCCAGCTCGGCCAGCACCTTGCCCAGCCCCCCCTCGGCTGACGCCCCCACCAGCACGGATCCCCCGCCAAAATGCTGGGCCCCCTGGCTTCCCGTGCCTGCCCCCAATCCAAAAAACCCGTTGCGGTCGATCACGTAGAGCAACATACCGCCGGTCATCAGCAAGAAGCGCTCTTGCGAATCCTCCGCTGCCGTCGCGCTCCGCTGAACATACACCGACCACTCCCCCGGCAGCTCGCTCGACGTGATGTAAAAGAAAAATGCGGATGCGATCACCGCCGCCACGCTGTAGACCGCCGCCAGCCGGCGCGAACCCGAACGGAAATACGTGATCAGCGCAAATGCAAACGCAAGGAACATCACGATCTCCATGATGAACTTCCTCCGCCCGGTCAGCACCAGCGCCGGCAGGACCACCCCCGCCACCAGCACCGCCATCCCAAAAAACCTCCAGTCCAGCTTCCGGGAGAGCCCCAGGATGACGAGGAAGCAAACCGCCGCCGCGCAGTGCCAGCCGGCCAGCTCGGGCGAACGGAAAAATCCGCTCCTGAGCACCGTCACCCCGCCGCTCTCCGGATAAAAAACGAAACCCTCCCCGACGGACCCAAGGATCGGCCAGTCCCGGCCGGCGGTCTCCAGGTAAAGGGAGAAGCTAAACACAACCGCAACCGCCATGTAGAAGAGCAGAAGCCTCAGAACCTCATCGGGGTTCCTCGCAAAACGGTATCCCAGCATGAGCCCCGGGATCGGCGCAAGATAGGCCAGCGCCCCGATCCCCGCCAGCACAAGGCTGTGGGTATGGACGTAGGCATTCAGCACCGCGATGCCAACCCACCCGACAAACAGCAGCGAAGGCAGGTAAAGGGCAGAGTTGAACCGGTTCAGATCTTTGAACCCCATCTCCTCCCCGGAGAGCACCGCCGAAAGAAAGCAGACGCCAAAGAGAGCCGCGGCAATCAACGAAAGATACACCGGCTCGCCGGGGACCAGCTTGCGGATCGGATCCTGCAGGAAACCCGCCAGCACCACGGCATAAATCCCCCGCCGCCAGTTGGTCAGCGCAACCAGCGAACCCCCGATAAATAGGATCAGCGCAAAAATCATTTCTTCACCAGCTTCGGCCCGCACCGGAACAGGCGCCCGGCTTTTATTAGGCCTCGGAGCTCACCGAAAAGCGTCACCGGAATCCACCAGGGCCGCCGCAGGTGGTGGCGGGTCGCCACGCTGCCCGCCAGCCGCTTCGCCGCTCCGGGCATCGCGCCCGCCACCCCGTGCTTCAAAAATAAATGGTAGTAGGCCCCGACCGAGTGCGCCGGCGAGGCGGTCGTCAGGTGGTGCCCGTGAGCCCGCGTCCCCCCGCGATCCGCCCGCAAGTGACGGATCGAGGCCGAAGGCTCAAACAAGACTTTGCCACCGCTCCGGATCACCCTCTCTGCAAACTCGGTCTCAAAACAATACGCCACCTGCACAAAGTTCTCGTCAAACCCGCCAACCTCCAAAAACCGGTCTTTCCTCACCGAGAAGTTGCACGCGATCGCCCTGTCAATCCACTGCCCCTCCGTGGAGCAAAACCGGAAGTTTTCCCCGGTGGCCACCGGCTCCTCGCCGGGCTGGAGGACCTGCCCGACAACCGCCCAGGCCTCAGGGTGCGCCGCATAGGCGGCCCCGTGCGCCGCCAGCAGGCCCGGGGTTGGAATCACATCGTCGTCGAGAAATAGGATAACGTCCCCCGAGGCATCCAGCACCCCGAGGTTCATCGCGCGCGCAATGTTCGGCTGCGGGATTCGCAGGATCCGGATATCCCCGCCCTTCTCCCAACCGCCCAACACCTCTCCGGTCGCCGGTTCATGCTTGGGAGTCTGATCACAAAGGATCAGCTCCGAGGGCCCAAGCGCCAGCACCCGGCGAATCGTCTCCACAAGGACGCCTTCGCGCTGGAAGGTCGGAATCACGACGCTCAGCCTGGTGGAGTCAGCCATGAGCAGATTCAGTCCTTCCGACTGCAGGTCAGATGGGCCTTAATGGGTGACAAAAGCCAGTGACGCAAAAAAAAGGGGCTAAGGTATTGCAGGTATGTTAAAGAGCGACGGAGAGGGCTTTCATCACAAAATGACGGTTGTGCCCTCTCAAACTGGTCTATCACGGTTGTGAAGACCCGCTCTTTCGAATAGTAATGTTCCCATTCATTTCGGGCTAACGCGCCCATTTCCTCCGCTCGATTTTCGTTGCGCTCTAAAATAGCTGGAATCCTGCGCACGTCTGCCTCCTTGATGAAAAGGGCAAAGGAATTCCAATTCGGGCCGACCGGAGGAACCCAGAGGTCGGAAATAACCACTGGCACTCTCCCTGCTCTCATTGTCTCAAATATCCGCCATGTGGAAACGCCTATTCCTCTCGGGCAGAGAAAGAACTTGCTCGCTTCCAGAACATCGCGATAGAGAAGTTTCGGGTCGGGGTTCATTCCGCGCAATTGATCGGGCGTTTGCGCTGAGTCCGCGGCAGAATTTTTCAAGAAAGCACGGTCCCCCGGCAATGCACAAATCTCTTTTCTCACGGGGTGGTAATTAGCATTCCCCATGAATGCGAAAAGAAACTTTGCTTCGCCGGCCAATTTAGTTGTATCCAAATATTCACTGTCCGTAACGCGCAGATAGTAACCCGACTCGATCGATTTCCTGAGCCTTGTGAAACATCTGTTTTCCAAACATGTGTATACTCCCGGCAAGAGAGGAATCGATCGGTCTCCGGAATAATAAATTACCGACTTTGCCTTATATCTTTTATAAAGGTGGTGGTCGCGTATGTCGTCAAAGTTGTGCCGGGCCGACCCGATGAAGGCTATCAGATCAGAAGCCTCAGGGTCATCAACAACACGATGTTTACCAACTTTATCACAAGAGGCATAATCCACTAAGCGCTCATAGTCCCTCCTTGCGTAAGAAACCTTATCTGACTTAGCTGCGCATAACAGGTGGATTGACGACATGGCAGTGGACTTTCAGAGGCCTGTTATGCACAGGCCTGAAAAAGTGCATAACGGGCCCTTAGCATCGTAATTGTCTGAAAGGGATGCCTTTTGCGGCGTGACTTGCGAAACAGCAGGCTTTTGTAAGTTCCGAGTTTGACCGGTCAGCCTCTCCATACTCAAATTTTCAGTGGCGCCGGCCAACCCCAAAATCGCCTGGGGCCGTTCACTTCTCGCACAGCCTCAGAGACCTCAGAAGGAGCAGCCATGTCTTCAGGTGGTGCGGCCGCTCTTTCGCGGCCTTAAGGAGATATTTGCGGCAGCCTGGGTTCCCGCGACCCAGCAGAAGCGCGCCAATAAAATAGTGCCCCGCAGCGGATGACTCCCGCCCGCGAGTTCCGCGGTCGATCGCCTCCGCCTCCACGCAGCACCCCGCATCCGAGCCGCCCCGCATCCGCAGCAGGTGGGCATCCTCCGCCAGTTTTCCCAGCGCACGCTGGCTCTGGATTCCGGCCATGCTGATACCCATCGGGTTGACCTCGGCCTGATAGTGAACCGCCTCCACCGCGTAAAACCTGGAGCGCTCGATCAGGCGAAACCAAAGATCCCAGTCCTGGGCCATGGCAAACGCCGCCCGGTAGCCTCCGCATGCTTCGTAGTCGCTTCGGCGGATCATCGTCGCGCCGTGGTGGCTCGGTCCAGGCCCCCCAAGCGCGATCCGGCCAAGCGCACCAAACCGCCCCTCCGCCCCCGCGCTGCTCGACACATAAAGCTCCTCCCCTCCCGGCCCAAAAAACTCCGTGCTCCCACACGCAAATCCGATGCCCTCATCCTCGCGCATCACCTCGACCAGCTCCCCAAGCCGCCCGGGCTTCGACACGTCCCCGGCATCCTGCCGCGCAAGAAATTTCCCGCGGCTTTCCGCGCACCCCCGAATTAATGCCCGCGTCAGGCCGCCGTTCTCTTGAGTCAAAATCCGGAGCCTCCCGTCTGCCGCCGCCAAGCCCGCAAGAATCCCTCGCGTCTTGTCCGTCGATCCGTCATCCACCACAAGAAATTCGAGATCGACAGACTCCTGGGTGAGGATGCTCCGCACGGTGCGCTCCAGCGAGGAAGCCCCGTTATGGACTCCCATGACCACCGACACCTCAGGATTCACCGCAGGAAGGATAAAAACGGATCGGGCCGCATCGAAAACTCCGTAGGATGGGCATCCTGCCCATGCCTTTCTGGATTGCTACACATGGGCACGATGCCCGGGAATGAGCCGGACAGACGCGCTTTGGAAATATGTCTGTCGCAGAAACACGCCGCAGCGAATGGCTGCCAACGCAAGCCTCAGGCTTTGCCGTGGAGCTCAGACGTCGCAATTCTCTCAGGTGGACTTCTGTGCACCTGTCAAGAGCGGGTCGAACCCCCGCCGGGCCATCCGCCAGAGCCTTGCTGCAACCCGACTCGCCAGCGGCCGATGGCTTCGCGTCGAGACATCAACAACCTGCCCCTGGCAGAAAAATCCGGCGCAGAGCCCGAAGGAAGACGCCGGGTGCACAACCAGCGGGGAGCACAGGGACAGGGTGCGCATCTCGACCAGAGCGTCCCGCGTCGTTTGAAGCAGGTCGGGGTTGTCTGCGGAGAGGTGAATCGGGGTGAGTCCCTGCGGCATCCACTTTTCCCGTGTTATGAGCCTCGCTTTCGGGAGCAGCCTGCGGATCTCGCTTTCGGCCCGGCTGCTGTCGGTCGCGAGGAAGATCGGCTGCGCCCGGGCCTCCGCCCCAAGCCCTCGGAGGCAACGCGAGTAGTCCTCGGCGCGGGCCGGTGACTTGTCGGTCATCCGCACATGCAGGCCGGTGACGCCCGCTTTCGATCCGGACAACACCTTAGACGCTTCCTCTTCGACCCCGGGCGCTGTCCGGATGTGATCCCTAATAAAAGCGCGCAGGGAGTCATCGACATCCCCTCCCGGAAACATTTCCCTCGCGAGCTCTCTGAGGTGGTCGCACAGGACATGCACGCTCACCTCTGCCGTCGGGGCTGCAAGCACCTGCACCGAGTAGCGCCGCGCAAAGGCCGCTCGATCCCATACGCCCCCTCCGTTTTCATCATACAGCTCTCCGGTTAAGGCTCCCAAGCGGTCCCGCCAGACAACGGGCTGCACGTCCTCTGTCTCCGGCACCGCATCGCACATCGCGAGCCCCTCCACTTGAAAAAGCTCCGGAAACGCGTTGCAGCCCTTCGGAGCCAGCGAGCCATCCCGCCAGTCCACACAGGCTGTCAGCCCGTGACGCGAGGCATAGAGCAGGCCGGAGACCAGCGTGATGATGTGGTCGCCCAGCCCCGTGCCGGGCCGCCCCTTAATCAGGAGAAACTGCGTCACTCGGTCGAAGCGCTCCCTCGGTGAGCTCCCCGGGGGAGCGTGCGGTCTTTGGAATAGAGCGCGACCCCCTCCGGGGCGAAAGCCCGGCGGACAAACGATGGGAGATGCCGGGCGATCCTGGCCCGCTGCCTGGCGCGGCGAAGCGCCCCCGCAGAATAGCCGCCGCCTTCCGCAGCACAGCCTTCAAGCGTTAGGAATCGGAATCCGCTATCACGTGGCAGGGCCTCGAGAAGATCCTTCAATTCGCCTGCGGCCATGGTCGCGCGCGCGGAACCGGATTCGCGGAAATCGTACGCGTGCAGCAGGACCACAATCACAGCGCGTGATGCCCGCGCGTTTCCGGCAGCTTCGAGCGCCCGGGAAAGCTGCCCGAGCGATGTTGTGGAGGGCAGAAACTGCAGCCCGCCAGCCGCACGCAGAGGTCCAAATACGTCGGCGGAAAGCACCTCAAAGCCAAGCTCCGCCAGTGCTTGAAGCGTTGCCTCGTCATAGCTGTTCCATGGCGGGATAAATGAGTTGACCGGAAAGTACCCCTCCAGCAGGGCCTTTCCCCGGGCTATGACTGCCCTCTGCTCGGAAACGGGACGCCCGCAGAATTCTGTTCGGTAGCCCACCCCGGAACGCACCTGATGCGAGCAGCCATGCTGCGCAACCTCCAAGCCTCCGCGGGCCCGACGCTCAGCAAGGAAAGCCAGTTTTTCTTGTGGAAGCGGCAGCTCACCCTCCGCCGCCGGATCATGCACATCTCCATCGCACAAAAATGGAATCGCCCCAACCGTCAGCGGAATGCCGCTTTCAAAAAAGGTTTCGAAGAGGATCTGCTCAACCGCGTGATCGCTTGATGCCGAGACGTCGTCCAGGCGGAAAACAACCCGCGTCTCCCGGGCGTTTTTTTGCATCCTGGTGCCGGATTTTCTCACTTCTGTGCCGGATTTCCCGGATACCTCCTGACCTCCGGCGCGGGGGTCCTCTCGCAGGTTCCCTCGAATCCGGGATGTGAGCCCATGTCGCCCGCCTTCAGCTTCTCAGCCAGCTGCGCGGAATTGGTTTCCGAGCGCGCGAGCAGGGGGTGCCCCAGGTGGTAAAGGATGCAGCTGCCCGGCGCCATCACAGGCATCACTCCCGCCCCTTGCAGCCGGTAACAAAAGTCGTTGTCCTCATTCCCAAAACCCGAAAACCTCTCGTCGTAACCGTTGACCCGAATGAAATCCTGCCGCCGCAGCGAAATGTTGCTGCCGCATGGATAATACGGACCGCCCCAAACCCAGCGCCTTAGCAGCTTCGGAAACCGGAACGCCTTGATCCGGGAGGTGATTTTTCCTGCAGCCGCGTAGCGGATAACGGTCGGAAAATCCGGATCGAACCCGCTGGTCCAGGCACGGAGGATCTCCGCGCGGCTTCCCTGGACATACCGCCCCGGGTTGTCCCGCAGCAAGGCAAGGTGGTCTTCAACAAAGCGCCGGTGCGCGAGGCAATCGCCGTCAACAAAAAGCACGACATCGGTCTCCAGCTGGGCAACCGCCCGGTTCAGCATGGCGGGCTTCGTGTTCCCCGCGTCCGGATGCCACACGTGGATCAGGCTCCCGAACGGCTGATGAAAAATTGAGGGATCGGAGGGCGGAAGCGAGCCGTCATCGGCCAGAACCACGACGTCCGGCCTCCTCGTCTGAGCCGCCAACGCGGCAAGGCACCTCCGGATGGTGTCCCAGTTATTGTAGCAGCTGACAACGACGCCGCAGGTCATGTCCTCCCCTTTCTGACGAGAGCGCCCAGCCGGCGGCGCAGCATCCCAAGCGCTCGATCCCAGCCTGCTGTCAGGGCCGACAGCACACAGGATGCCGGCCCGGCCAGCGGAAATCCGGCCCCCAGCTTCAGGCGCCAGCACTCCCGGCGATAAATGCGGCTGCGCTGGGCGTTCATGTTAAAATGGATCACCGCCGGGGAAATCCGATACCCAAGCTTGGTAAACGAGGACAATCCGGCCATCACATCGATCTCCCCCATTTCATCGAAGCAATCCAGAGCGGTCCCCATCGCCGCCGCTCCATCCCATGGCAGGGGAAGGACCCCGGCCCGCCTCATCGCCGCTGCGAAGATGGGCTCGTCGGCCGCACCCGCATTCTTGAACCGCTCCAGCCCCAGCTCGTCCCGCCGCGCAAACAGCTCCCGCGCTCCCTGAAAGACCTCGCGGCTCCGATCGGAACGGTCAAAAAAGTAAATCCCCCCGTTGAAGGCCGGTAGCCGATCAATGCCGGCTGCATTCAAAAAGTGCGGCAGGTCCCGGATCGATATGTGCGAATCGTCGGGACCGAGCTCGCCGTAAGCGATGACCCCGAATCCATTTGCTGCCGAGTAGGCCTCGAAAAGGGCATCCGGCGGCGAAAAAACCAGGCAGTCGGAGTCGATGAAAAGCGTTTCATCAAATGGGGTGTATCGGTCGAGATGCAGCTTCTGCTCGACCCCCTGCCCGAGGGCTGGATCGACCGCAATCACGGAATCAAATCCACGCCGCCCCGGTTCCATCCCGGGCTGGTCCGTTGCCAGCGCGACCGGAATCCCGGCATCCCTCAGCCGGATCGATCGCAGCAGGGCCTCGGCCATCCGCAGGTAGCGCCGTGAACCGCAGGCCAATGTCAGGATTCCTCGAGTCATGGAGCAGGCTTTACAACGCAGCGAACCGCAGCGTAGGCCTTCAAAAACAACCCCAGCCCAAGAACCCGGATCGCTCCCCGCACCGCAGGCGAAGGCTCGCTGGAGCGCCCCGGCACCCAGCCCGGGGCCAACCGCCGCATGCGGCCAAGGATTCCCCGGCAAAACTCCGGGTCCCACCGCGCAAACGCCCGCAGCCCCACATAGTATCGGCGCAGCAGCAGTGCTGTCCTCTCCGGGCCCAAGCCTCCCGAGTCCCGCAGCGCATCCTCCACTTTGCGATAAACCAGGCAGCGGGTCTTCTCCGCGTGGAAGTAGCTCAGCGGGCCGGCACCCACCCCCGCCTGGTAGGACGTAGCGCCTCTCCTCCACCAATAGGCCAGCCCGTCTCTCCGCGCGATGCGCCTCGCCCGCAGCGCTGCGCGCGCGAACCAGTCAAAATCATCGTAGAGCGCGGCTTCGGAATCCCACTCCATGTCTGCCACGAGTGAGCGCCTGTAAAGAACGGCCGCCGTAAAGGGCGTCTTGCCCTCCCCGAAAATCGCCTCCACCACCCGATCCACTTCCGGCGGTTCATATCTGCGCTCGGAACCCTCCACCCCTCGGCCCTCGCTGTCCAGATCGAGCACCCCCCAGCCGGACATCACCAGGTCGGCGGACTCGCTGCGCGCGATCGCAAGCTCTTCCGCCAGCGTCCCCGGCTCCAGAATGTCGTCGTGATCGAGAAACTTCACGAAGTCGCCCCGCGCCGCCCGCAGACCCGCCGTCCGCGCAAACGTCCCGTTCCCGTGGCTCTCCTCCAGAGCGATGAGCCGGATCTTTTCCCCGTATCCCTCCAGGACTTTCCTTGTCCCATCGGTCGAGGCATCATCCACCACGATGATCTCCATGGCCACCCCCTGCTGCGCAAAGCACGTCTCGAGCGTCCCGGCCACCGCCGCACCCCGGTTGTAAACCGGGATCACGATGCTGATCTGGATGTTCTGGTTCAAGCCGGCTGGGTTGAAACCTTCTGAGCCCCGGTGAAAAATACCTGCTCGGCTGCCAGGGCGACCAATCCGGCCAGCCGCCAGCCAAAAAAACCGGCGAACCGTCCGAAGAGGCGGTGCCTTCTGAGCGTGGCCCCGCTTTGGATGATGCCTCCGGAAAGCTCATGGAGGAGCTCCGCTTCCGGCGCAAGCCCGCATGCCGCACAGTTCCGGCTCAGCAGGAACAGCCGATGAGCGAAATGCTGGAACTCAGCGCATCCCTCAGCAACCCGCGCCACGCGCGCCGAGGTAAGCATGCTCTCCGCCGCAGTTGCCTGATCCCGCAGGCGCCCGGCATCCAATCTCGCATGGCGGCTCAGCCTGGCTCCCGCATGTCCCCTCATCGTCGCAACGCGGATCGGCGTCCAGTGCAGCGGGAGATCCAAAGCCCCGACCCGGCAGTCATACTCCCAGTCCTCGTTGACCTTCAGCGGCAGCCACGGACCCACCCGGTCCAAGGCCGCTTTCCGGAATAGCGGGCTCATCGTCGGCCACCACCGCTCGGCCAACATCCCAGGGAAAATCTTCTCCAGAACCTCGCCGGTGCGCCGGATCGGAAACGTTTCGCCCTGATCCGGCTCCCGGTAAGCACTGGGCCCGTAGGAAGCAACACACTCGGGATGCGCAAGCAGTCCCGCCACTTGCTGCTCAAACTTCGCGGGCTCCAGCAGGTCGTCGCTATCCAAGTATTGCACAAATGTCCCCCCCGCAGCGAGGCGACCCGCTTCGCGCGCGGCACCCACCCCGGCATTCCTCTGCGAAAGAACCCGCACCAAGCCGGGATGCGTCCTCGCCAGCTCTCCGGCCACCGCAGGCGTTTCGTCCGTTGAACCGTCATCCACAATCAGGATCTCCGCCGCAGGCAATGCCTGGTTCAGCACGCTCTCCACCGTTTCCAACAACTGGGCCGGACGGTTGAACACCGGGATGATCACGCTCACCGCGTCTTCCCGCCCAAGGTCGGTTCGATGGGGTTTGCCGCTCATTCACCTTCCATCCCGCTTCGTGGCATCACCTCAAGGCCCCTTCCTCCTCGCAGCAACGCAAGCGCCCGCTGACGACCGCGATACCGCGCCCGCGCAGAAAGCCGCACGTAGGGATCCCGGGACACGAGGCAGCGCATCAGGCGGATCGCGTCCATCGCCCGCAGCCGCGCGGGCGTCCGCCCGGTCTCAAGGAATTCTTTGACATGCCCGGACAAGGTCCTTCCCTCAATGCTCCGTGAAAAATACGACCAAGTGCAGCGGGTCTCAGGGATCAAATGCGTGAGGCGGAGCGCGGGGAAGACCCCCTTCCCATACCCCAATTCACATGCCGTATTTGCAATGTCGTTGTCCGCCCCATAGAGCAGGTCCTGCCCCCGGTGATCAAGGAACGCGCGGCGCGTGTCGCGACGAACCTTCTCCACATACGCGTCCGCTACCTCTTTCCGGATCATCATTCCCGCGCCCCATGGCGTTGAGCCGTCGTGCGCGGGATCGTTGCTCCAGCTCGCCTTCCGGACATCTCTAAGCGAAAGAATGCTGGGAGCCCGCGCCGCAAAGGGCGGGGCCTCCCGCTCGTATTCCGGAATAATCCCGCCACCAAGAGCTCCCAAAAATGGATGCGCCGTGACTTCGCGCATTGCCTGCTCCATGTAGTCGGCTGCCAGCACGTTGTCCTGATCCACCAGCAGAACCCACTTTGCGGCGGAACTCGCCTCCCGAAACCCCCGCAGGCGGTTCGGCGTGAGCCCCGGGGTTTTTTCAACAATAAACTGAAACCCAGGAAGCCCGGAAAAAGTCACCTCTGTGTAGGTCCCGCTGGGGGAGTTGTTGTCAATGAACAGAATCTCGGAAATCAACGCGAACGCGGACTGTCGAAGCAAGGACTGAAACACAGCTCTCAACTCCCGGGATGATGGTCGATAGGCCGGTATGATGACAGATATCATAAAGAGTTGTGTTTCGTTCGTTCCTGAATGTATCCAGCTTTCAGGAATTACTGGAAGCGGGGGGATGCGACGCCAAGTCGGTCCGTCAGGAATCAAGCAGGCATCGCATTTTGCGCGTTTCCGGTCTGCCCTGCGGCTCGGGGGGTTAAGAAAAGCCACTCCATTGTGCATGGTCGCCACTCTGCCAAGAGTCCTCGTCGAGTTGGCAAGTCCATACCTTTGAGTTCCGGATAGTCGTAAGTGTGAGCCTTCAGGTTGTCATCAATACTAAGAATCGTAAGACCAGTATGTGTTGCGGCAAAGCGGTTTTTGATCGTTCGGGAGATCTCAATATTCATAAAATCATGCAACTCGATTAAAATATCATGAGAGGCCAGACAAGGGACAACATCCTCGGAAAACAGGTTCAACTCATATCCTTCACAATCGCTGATGATGAGCCCACGGGACCCGGGTGAAACCGATCTCAAAGTGTCGGCATCGCAAAATGAACTGTTCAGAATGCGGTCTGCAACGTCGTTCATGGCTGCCATCTGGCTGCAGAGTGCGAGGGCGGCGACACTTGTATCAAAAGCGAAAATCTTTGCCGAAGGCATCCTCATGGCCAGACCAACGGCATAGTATCCCTCAGCGCATCCGATATCAAAAACCTGATCATACCGCGTATTGCAGATTCGATTAATGACTGGATGGAGCTCGCTTTCATACGATCCCAGAAGCTTGGGGACAAGGCAGCTGCCATGGCTCTGCCAATGCGGATACTTCATCCCTCGAAAAGGACCATGGCGAACCACGCAATCGGGAAAGAGAATGCGGGCCTGATCACCTGCCGTGTCCGGCGCTTGCGGTTTTTCCCGCGAGAGCTCTCTTCTCCACTGTGCATGGTTCGAGAATCGCACAACCGTGCCCTGCAAGATCGTCCAAATAAAATCATTGCGGACCGCATGGCCAACGAGCGATTGGATGGTCTTCTTCACAGGCTAGAGTTTGTGTGTAACACGCAGGAGTTCATTTCGTGGTGCGGATGGCCAGGCTGGTTGTGATTTTACGACATTGACAGTAAAAAAACTCATATGAATAATCACCTGCCTTATTTCTTGTGGTCCAACTTCGGGACAGTCGATTGGGGATGTTTATGCGAAATTGCGGCCTTCATTTTTCTGCGCGCTTTCTGGTTGTGGACGATGCCCGGCATTCTCTGCATCTGCACGTCGGATGCTAAATCAGTCGGTTTGGACTACACCGTTCGCGCAGTACGCACTTAAGTCTGATGTCAGAATCAGGGGGGGGCCATTTGATGCCGAGAGCCAACCAGTGTAAGATGGAATCCAGAACAGCCATGGCAGTCCCTGCATTGTTCAGCCACGAACTCCCAGGGTGTATCCTGTGCAGATAGGCCGATGTACGCAGAACGGCAAGAAACCCTCCCTCGGAAAGCCAAATGTAGTTTGCAAAAGCGACATCCGCAGCAGACACCTGAGCATGGATGCCTGGCTTGAGACGTGCCACATACGAATCCTTATGCAGAAAGTAGTTGCCGTCATTGAAAAACGGACGGTTCAGCTTATTTGCCGCTGCCATGTTGGCTGCGTCGTCGAAGCTGAGAACCCGGCCTCCCAATTCAGCGCGGAAGTCATAGTGAGGGCGGGCAAACGCGGGACAATAGATCGTGTTGGCATCCCAGATGCCCAGGCTAAACAAGGCATTGAGATATTCGGGCAGCAATGTGTTGTCGGCGTCCAACAGAAGCACCCAATCGTTGGCGCACAACTCGACGGCTTGAATCTTATTGGCAAACGCGCCCCAGTTGCTGTCCCTGTGAAACAGCTTCACTTTGCCTGAAAACGCTTTCAATCGCGCTTTAAGGGCGCGAACTTCTCGGGGAGGGCTTCCATCATCGAGCACGACGATCTCAGAAACACGTGGATCCCGTAGGATATTTAGCAGAGAGACGTGCATCAATCGCGCATTGTTGTAAGTGGGAATCGCCACTGAGATATTGCGACCACAGTATTTAGCGGGTGGAACCGTGGCAAAGCGATAGGCTAGGCGGAGGGCTAAATAACTCTCAGTGATCAGTGAACCTGCAGCGCGATCTCGGAAGAGAAGCCTGCTCCAGCACTGTTTTGAGGGACGGCTCATGTTTTGACGACCGCACATTGCCGCGCGCGACGGGCTCCGGAACAACGCAAGATGAGCCGCCTCATCGAAAGACACGGCAGGAATCTTTGCACCAGGGTGGGCGTTAAGTTGGCGGGATACCGGGCAGCAGTAAAGTTGTGGATCATCCGGATTTCACGAACAAGAAGCGCCTTTGCCGCCACAGGAGGAATCATGACGGCGGAAAGAAAGCAGCGCAAACTGTCAGGGAACGGACTGGGAATCGGGGAGAAATGGTGGACAAGGAAATCGTGTGCTCGAAGGTGCAATGGAAGATCGGAATCATTCCCGACGGCACGTTCAAAGTAGCTCTCGCCATACAACTCCTGCGCCAGGGCAAGCCACCGTTGCAGCGCCTCACGATAGACGTTCTCCGCAGAGAGCGTCGGTTCACATTGGGACAAACCCTGCTGTGTGAGTCGCTCCCATGGCTTGAACAAGTGAAGAAAATATTGGTTTCCAAGATTTCCAACGTGGCTTCCTGGCAAATACTTTCTGGGAAGTATTTTAAATCGGTCCCAGCCTGTCTCAGCGCCACGACAGAAATTCCATCGCGGATGCAACCACCGGATCCGGAAGCAGTGCGATCCAATCAAGTAGGCCAGCAGATGCTGGTCGCTGAGAAAGGCGTAGTCGCCCGGGATGCTGCGCATTGCCTTGAGAACCTCCCGGTGAAACCGTCTTCTCTTCAATGCGCGGTGGTTCAGAAGCACGATCCCGGTATTTGGTGCCCTTCTGGAAAGGTTCTTGAGAGATGCAAAAATGAGCGTCGTGCTCCAAGAGCCGAGATCGGCTGGACGAAACTGATTGCCGACCGCTCCGTTGCAGACAGCTGCGAAATCGTAATTTCCAAGTGCGATTGACTCCAGAGGAAGTGGGCTGCAACAGAGGACGTCGCCATCGATGGACAAGCTTTTGGTATACCCTAGGCAGGAAAGATATCGCCACGCATGCAGATGGCCAAATGACTCGCGTGGCCAACAAGGAATCCCGGGTTTCGTTTTCCTGTGGAAGGGCACGGAGGGATCGCACTCAAGAATTGTAACTCCGGCACGTCGCGCTGCCACTTCATTGCCTTCCGTTCCACCCAAACTAAACAGGTAGGCATCGAGGTGCGGGTTCCACTGCCTCACGGAGGCAAGGGCGATCAGTTGCCTCGGAACGTATTTTTGGTCACAACAGCCAAAGATGGCAATCGAGCTTCTGTCGGTTGCACGTCGGGTGGCACGAGCCATGCTGGAGAGCTTTTCCAGCATCATTTTTGGAAGTCAGGCCAGTCTCCCGATCGGAACCGAGACAGCGGCATGAATCCCGGAAATTCCTTGCCGGCAAGAGAGTCAGCCAAATCGCGCAGCCAAACATCCGGACCGATGACCAGCTTTCCTGGATTCGGGTTCAGCCATCCGGCCCACCAGGAAAATGAGCTGTTTGAAATGATCTGGTGATCGCATGAGGTCATTTGAGCAAAATCGAGCAGGGAATCTGGTTTACGCCCAGGCCTAACAATTTCGATGTCCCGGCCCGTTAGGTGCTCAGAGCACCAGGACGGGTCGTCAGAGAAGACAAAAAAAATGGGAGATGGGAGCTTTGCGCGAAACTCTGAGATCGCCTCGCTGAAGTATCGATGGTCACAAACCTGGCGGAGAGGCTCGTTGAGATAGTCGCCGCGCCGCACGTGGACGGCCACGCTTGTTGCACACCTTCGTTGAGTGCGACCAAAAATCCCATCAAGACGGTCCCTGACCATAGTTCGGAAGGCCTCCTCTTGGCCCTTAAGAATTGAGACGTCTTGGAAGTAACCCGAGAGAAGTGATGAGCTACCTAATCCGGACGAGACGACAGCAATGTCGGCATCGGTCACAACTGGCAGGAGGCATAATTCGCAGGCCATCCGGCGAAACATCTTCTGGGAAAGCCGGTTTATGAAACTTGGCAATATGAGGCCCGGCAGCCCAAGACGCACTAGATCCAGTTCGGCGATCTCTGAAGCAGATCTCCCTGCCGGAAGCCTGGAAAAATCCATGAGCAAAGTGGCGTGCTTGGCCCGCGATGCGGCAGCTCTTGCGGCCGCATATTGGAAGAGGTTGTTCCCAAAACGTCCATGAAACACGCACCAGATCAGCATGCTGGTGACATCCGGGGTTCCTCGGCTTCACAGACAAGGCAGAGATGCCCCCACTCGGCTCGCCATGCAAGTTGCTCGCTTGGAGCACTCGAAGATGGATCAAAGTCAAAACCGAGGACGTTCATCACCGCATCTGCAGGATTCTGCCCCGAGGTGATGGCGATGATCGAAAGGCTATACCGTCCAGGAGCCAGACCGGGGTTTCGGATCTCGATTTGCACTTCCGCCAGCGTTCCAGTTGCCAACTTGCTTGAGAAATCGAGAAAGCCAGTACCCAGGGCGCGTCCGTCTCCGAAGTTCAACTGCGCGACCAGGCGGAACCCGGGAATATTCTCCCGCGCAAAGAGCCGGATGCAGCACCGTATTCGCTCCTTGATTCGCCCGCTTTCCAGAGCAATGAGTTCTCCGCTGACAAGATCGATTGTCTTGTGAACCAGCCAGGATGGCCGTGGCAGACCCTCAAAGCTTCCCTGACGGGATCCCTCGGCTTTGGTTCTGTCTAGATAGGAAAGAACCGCTTTCTTTGTCTCTCCGATGAATGCACATTTTCCCTTCTCCAAGTAGACTGCCCGGGTCGTCAGGCTCTCGACGGCTGCCATATTATGGCTGACAAATAAGACAGTCCGTCCATGCCCGGACGCCATCTCCTGCATTTTACCGAGGCATTTTTCCTGAAATTCCGCGTCTCCCACGGCAAGAACCTCGTCAATAATCAAAATCTCCGGTTCAAGGTGCGCGGCAACAGCAAAAGCTAACCTTACATACATCCCGCTGGAGTATCGTTTGACCGGCGTGTCCAGAAACGCTTCCACTCCCGAGAACGCAACGATTTCGTCAAACCGTCTTGCAACTTCCACTCGGCGCATCCCAAGGACGACCCCGTTCAAAAAAATGTTCTCGCGGCCGGTGAGCTCTGGGTGGAAGCCGGTGCCGACTTCAAGAAGACTGGCAACGCGGCCTCGGAGGATTACTTCACCCGATGTGGGATCTGTGATCCGACTCAGAATCTTGAGAAGGGTGCTCTTCCCTGCTCCGTTTGGACCGATGATTCCAAGAACCTCTCCCGGCCACACCTCAAAGGAGACATCCTCCAATGCCCAGAACTCCGATTTTCCGACCGGCTTGCCTTTTTGCTGGATGTGAGGTGCTGAATGCCGTGGAACGAAAATAGATGCGAGCCTGTCGCGAAAAGTGTCAAAGTTTCCAGAGGATTGTGTTCCGATCCTGTAGCGCTTCGAGACATTTCGAACATCGATGATCGCCTGGTTCATGAGTTGCTGCTGTTAGCGGTGGTTGTATCGCTTGGCCAGATTCCGGTCGCGACGCGTGTAGCAGAAGGTATCTTGGTCGTAATCTAGAAGCTGAAATCCATTGTCTATCATGAGGCGGTCGGCTTCATTCTTTAAATCCTGCAGAAGAACGCTTTCAAAGTTTACAAAACGGATTGGAGTCTTCCGAAAATCGATGGTCCGGAGGATTTCCAGTTCGCACCCCTCAACGTCGATTTGGAGAAGGTCGATTGCTCTGATTTTGTGTCGGCTTACCAGTTCCTCGAATGTCATGCACTGGACTTTTTCTTTCACGCGATGCTCGAGAAAAAATTCTTTAAATTGGGCATTTTGTTCGTAGCGGTCCCAGAGTGCTCCCATTCTCTCTTCTTTAAGTGAACTGAGTTGTGCCAGCCAATCGGGGTATCCATGGTCTGCGGGATCGACGCCTAATCGGTAGATCTCTGCCTCGCCTGAGAAATCTGCAACTGCGACATTCTCAAAAATCACACCCGGAATCCCCTCGTAGTTTTTAACCAGCTTCTCAAAATGACAAGCGACTGGCTCGACAAGAAGAAGTGTGCCGGATACTTTAGGCAAGCGCTCCTTCAGGGTGCAAAACAATGGGTCATTCAAAGTATCTCCTGTGAACGCCCCCAGCTGAACTACCGCAAATCCGCTTTTTTCAGCCACCCGGCACAATGCCAAGTTGACCGGATGAACCACGGGCCTCGGCCTGAATAGCCTCCACATCAGCGCACGACAAACTCCAACAAGCCCGCTGGAATGATATTTTTTTATGATTTTGCCAATCATCGAGAATAAAAATGTTTCCGTCGCGCGACGGCGACAGCGTTCTGGGTCGGACCAAACTACGATGGTTTGGAATGGCTCTTCAATGAATTGCGAGCCCTTTTGCAATATCATTTGGCAGCACGTAGAGCCCTTTCATGTGCAGGATTATTGAAGCAGGCCCGTTAGAAGACCAAAAGTCCCCCGGCCGGTAGCGCTTCGTCAGGCCTCTCACCTCGATTATCGGCTTGCTCATAGTGTTGATGCGGTGCTGCTCAGCAATTCCCCTTGCGGCCGGAGAGAATTCCGAGTCTTCTGACAAATATTTCCTCGGGTTGACTCCCAATGCAAGGATACCAAGATTACGGCTTTTTAAACGCATCCGGATCGCACATGCACCGGTGGCTGGTTCCGGCGGTGCTTGGTCTTGCCGGGGCTCTCCACTCGGGCGCGCGGGTTCTGGACCTCGGCTGCGGCAACGGGGCGCTCTGCGCGGAGCTCCTGGCCAAAGGATTTGATGTTACCGGGGTCGACCCCAGCCAGTCCGGAATCCGGATTCGGTGAGCCTCGCTTCCGAGGCCTGGGCCGCGTGCCATTCCTCTGGATGAGCATGGTTGTCGCCGCCCGCCGGACTTGATGCACCGATCACCCGCAGCCCTGGCGGCAGGCGGGTCCGGATGCGCCCGGCCGGTTCCATGGCATGCGGGCAAGGATCACGCCCATCCCGCAGAATCCGGTCACCCCCGCGAAGATGAGGCCTGCGCCCACGAATGCGGGCAGGGCCAGCCAGGCGGGATTCACGGCGGCGGCCAGCGCGAAGCCGGCGAGGATGATCACGCCGGCCCCGATCCGGATCTGCCGCTCGAGCGAGAGCCGTGCCCCAGCCCGCCGGACCGGCCTCCCTGCGCGCTCCCACTCCTCGATCCCGCCCTCCAGCACCATGGACTCCCCAAGCCCCGCCGCTTGCAAGCGGGCGGCCCCTTCCCCGGCGCGCGCCCCGCGATCACAGACAAGGACGACGGGCCGCTCGTCGCGCACGATGGCGCGCAGTGCGGCCCCATCCAGCTCCTCCAGCGGATGCAGGACCGAGCCGGGAATATGGACGCGCACGTATTCCTCCGGGCTCCGCACGTCGAGGATGACCATGGAGTCGGGGTCGAGTTGTTCAGGTGGAATGGATTTCATGGCCTGTTGGTAAGGGACTGAAACGGAGTTTCCTTGTCTATGTGAGCAGTTTCAAGGGCGACACCCGGGCCAAAAAGACAAAGTCCCGATCTTTGTGGTGGAGGTGGCAGCCCGTCTCGATCGCGCAAGCCGCCAGAAGGCAATCGATGGAACTCCGAATCGTGAAGCCGCGCTGACGGCAATCCCTGGAGAGCTTTGCCGCGAGGAGATGGGTTGTCCGCTGCGGAAAAATTTCCACAAAGGGGGCGAAATGCCGATCGACGGCAGAGGCCGCACGGTCTCCCGCCACTCCTTGCAGGATCTCTTGAAGGATCAAGCCCGTGTAGGCAACCGTCTCCTGCTCCTCGAGTAAAACGGCCAAACGTTCGACTTCGGGGGCGGCGGCCCCATTAAAAAAGTCGACCCAGACGCTGGTGTCCACGAGGACCATCAGCAACGGGCTGACCGCAAGTCGGCCAAGTTGCCTTTCCAGGGGATCTTTCCCCGCAGTTCAAGGATGGCCTTCTGGTCGGCCCGGCGGACGAACTCCTCCAGGGCCGCATTCACAAGGTCCTTCTTCGTGCGGATGCCTGAAATTTCGGCTCTTCACAAAAATCTGTGGGTGAAAAAGCACCAGTTTGATGGGGGCTGTGCGCCCCCAAACCCCGCACCGCTCGCCGCGGCAGGCGTTCGGGGGGAGGGATGGGTAAGGCTTGCCTG
>Ga0247844_1001017_pt1 | contig 55558 bp, 52 predicted proteins | sample LaCtaG_FD_192421 | JGI IMG/M metagenome (GOLD analysis project Ga0247844, IMG submission 192421) | Freshwater microbial communities from meromictic Lake La Cruz, Castile-La Mancha, Spain - LaCruzMarch201714.5m_1 | ecosystem: Environmental > Aquatic > Freshwater > Lake | place: Spain: Castile-La... | reverse complement strand
CCGTGGTTAGCGCTGGCTTGTGGAATCACCACCTGGCCTCGCGGGCCTGCAACCCATCCTGAAGACAGGAGTCAGCGCCACCTTCTGCCCGCGTTCATCCCGTTTCTTATCCGAGAACAAGTCTATTGCTGAGGATGACCGCAGGGTGGGAACCTTCTGCCGTGAACGGGTAGAGATGAACCTCCCACTGCTTCATGGCACCATCGTTTGCGGACAATGCGCTGCGGCCGTGATTTCCAGGCCGCGAAACTCGTCCTCCTCTAGTCAGTCCGCAAAGTAGCCAGGCTCACGGACAGGCACCGGAAAGTCATCCTCCGCGAGATGCAGGACCATCTTTTTGCCTGCGAAGTGAATCACAAACCATTCCCCCCTTCCAGGACAGCCTGGGCGAGTTTCGGCAGGGAAGTTTGCACATCAGGCAGGGTGACTGTTTGCATCGGGCAAAGTCACGCAGGCGGCCTGTTCCTCAAGCTCTGTTTTCCAGTCACCGTGCCTACCCTCCCGCCGAGACGCCGAGTTACTGAAAGACCCGCTTCAAAACCGCCTTCTCCTCCGGCGTCAGCGACTCGCGCCAGACCTGCTCGCCGCCTTGGCCTGTGCCTTGCACCGCGCCTGCGGCGGCGGGGCCACTATACGTCTTGTCCACCTCATGTTTGCCGTCCTGGAGGCCGAGCGTGCTGCCGAGCTGCGCGCGTGACATGTCGGTGCTGCTGACTCCTTCGTTCTTGTCGGTGCCAAAGTCGTTCTCCTCCTTGGAAAGCGTCAGCGGGGCGGTGCCGGGGCCGCGCGTGATGCCGCCTTTGCCCGGGCCTTCGCCTTCCTCGCCCTGGCCCATTCTGCCCAGACGATCTGCCAGTTCATCGTCCGCGCCCATGCCATCGCCGAGGAAGCCGGGGTTCGGGCACATGCCCTGGCACTCACCGGATTTTTTTTTCAAGGACTCGCGCAGTTGGTCTAGCTGCTCCTTCGACAGTGATTTGAGGTTCTTCGGGTCCATCTGCGACAGCTCCTTCAGCAGCTTCGGGTCCAGCTCCAGGGTGCTGCCCTTGAGGCCGGACAGCGCCTCGTCGAACTCCTTTAGCAACTGCTCCTTCGCCTGCTGGGAGAGCTTGTCAGCGTAGTTTTGCAGCGCGTTCAGGCTACGCTCTGCATCGGCCATGTTTTGCGCCATGCTCGTGATGTCGCGCTGGAGCTGTTCCTTCAGCGTGTCGCCGGCGTTCAGGCTCTCGTGGCTGAACCACTTCTCCTTTGGCTGGTCCCGCAGCGCGCCGATCTTCTCGGCCTGCTCCTCCTTCTCCTCCGGCGTGATGACCTGCTCTTCCTTGAGCTTTTCCAGCCACTGGTCCATCTGCGCCCATGCCTGCGGCTCCACCGTGGGCAGGGCGGCTGCGGCTTCCGGCACCACCGGCAGGTAAAGCGCTGCCGCCAGGCACGAAGCATACGCCATGAACGGTCCGCCCACATGCGCCCAACGCCAGCGCCAGCCATCGGCGATGTCCTCCGGCACCTGCGGCCAGGCACCGCGCCCGAGGGCAGCGACAGAGAGCGCATTGTGCAGGTGCAACCGCGCCTCCAGCCGCACGAAAGCCTGGTTTGGAGAAAGGAACTGCCGCCGCGCCCAGATGAGGCCCGCCAGCATGACGGCAACCAGCGCGCCCGCGATCCACGGCCACGCCTGCACCAGGCTGATCTCTGCGCCGCACGAGCGCAGCCAGAAAATCACCGCAAAGCCCAGCACGCCTGCCGTGACCAGCAGCGGCGTCACGCGCTCAATCCACCAGCCGAGATTCACTTTCCAAACCACGCGCCGCGCCAGCGTGTGCCAGCGTGCGCAAAGGGCGGCCTGATCATTCATAGGGCGGAGTGTAGCCAGGCGGGGTGAGATTGCCAAGCAGGGAGAAGGGGAAGTTTGCAGCGGGCTGCACGGCCATTGCAATCCGGCGCAAACCACTGCAAACAAGCGCCAGTCTCCCCGCCCATGCACAGCCAGCCGCCCAACCTTTCAAGCAGTCTCCTGCTCCGGCTGGCCTTCTACGGCCTCTGCATCACCATGGCGCTGGTGCATGTGTTCATCACCTTTCGCGGGCTGAGCAGCGCGGACGGCATGGAGCAGGCGCAACTGGCGCGGGAGCTGGCACGCGGAAACTTTTTCCAGACGAAGGTCATCCGCCCCTATGCCTGGGCCGCGCTGAACGAAGCAGGTAAAGACCCTTCTCCCGCAGCGATGCCAGACATCACGCAGCCGCCGCTACAGGCGCTGGTGTGGGCACCCGTCTTCAGCCTGCTGCACCGCCACCACATCTATGAGCCGCTGAAAAACGGCGCCATCTACATGCTGGACCGCGCTATCGCCTGCATGGGTGTCACCGGCCTGCTGCTGACCCTGCTGTGGGCGCACGGGGCGGCGCGGCGGCTCTTTGATGAGATCGTGGCCGGGGTGGCGGTGACGGCGCTGCTGGTGTGCGAGCCGCTCTGGGAGCTGTCAGTCAGTGGCAGTCCGCTGGCGCTGCTGCTGCCGCTCTTTGCGCTGGCCTTCCGGGTCTATATCTCGGCCCTCCTGGCTGCCGGAGAGGGGCGCGGCATCGGGCTGCGGCTGGTCGCGCTGGGCGGTCTCGCCGCGCTCATGGTGCTCACACAATGGATGGCCGTCTGGCTGGTGCTGGGCATCGTGCTCGCCGTCGTGATCGGCTTTCCAGGAAAGCGAGCCGGCGCGGCTTTGGTGGCCGCGCTGCCGCTCATCGCCCTCTGCGGCTGGGGCTGGTGGACGGTGCAGCGCTGCGGGGATCCCCTGGGCGGGGCAAAGACCGTCTTCCAGGCGCATCTGCTGGCGCTCGATCCCTCCCTGCTACAGCGCGACTTCTCCGTGATCACCCAGCCGGTGCAGTTGGCTGACCTTCTGCGCAAGGTCGCGACAAACCTCCAGGCGCAGCTCGCGGAGCTTTTTGCCCATGCGGGGTGGCTGGCACCCGCCCTGTTCTTCTTCCCGGCATTGCTGCACCGCTTCCGCCTTGCTGCGCCAGCGGCTGCAAGGCTGGGCCTCGGTGTCATGATCTTCACCACCGCTATCGGCATGGTCCTCCTCGGCCTGCCGGAGCACGCCCGGGATGACAACGCCCTCTACCTCGTGCTCGCGCCCGCGATGACGGTCTTTGGCACCGCCATGCTCGCCGTGCTCTGGGCGCGGCTGCAGCCTGCGGGCGGGCATCTCTGGCAGCGCCTCGGCTACGCCTTCATCGCCATCGCACTCACCGCAGTGCCCCTGGCCGCCCTCCTGCCCGTGCAGGTGAAGCTGGGGCTGACGCTGCGCAACCGCCTCTTTCCCCACTGGCCGCCCTATGTGCCTGACCGCGTCTCGCTGGTTCGCAAACTCATTGAAAAGGAGGAGATGGTCTTCTCCGACGTGCCCTGGTTCGTCGCCTGGTATGCTGACATCCCCACCGCATGGATTCCCGTGAAGCGCTCCGACTTCACTGCCATGCGAGACAGGGCCAAGGCCCACAGCATCAGCGTGGCGGGCTTCATCATCAGCCCCCTGAGCGCTCGCGTGAGCTACCTTCACGAGGCATTCACAGGCGCCTATCGCGAATGGCCCGACCTCATTTTTCGCGGCCCCATGCTCGCCTTTGACCGGGAGTTCCTGCCGCGTCCCGACTTCGAGTATAAAGTGCCCATGCCCCTCGTCGCCGTGCCCGTGGGAGCCAGGGAAAACCTGAGCCTGCAGATGACCTTCTACACCGACAGGCTGCGGACGGTGAAGGAGTGACTGGGTGGGGCGCTTGATCCTCCAAGCGCCGTCGTCGAAGGCCGACAGACGCCCCGTTCACACTTCAAAACTTCGCTCATCCTTCGGCCCAACGACGGCGGATGGAGGACCATCCGCCCTACCATCAGCCGACGATCTCAAAAATCGCCTCGACCTCGACAGCGGCACCCGTGGGAAGCTGGGCGAAGCCGAGCGCGCTGCGCGCATGATAGCCGGCACCGTCCTTGCCGAAGATGACGTGCAGCAGGTCGGAGCAGCCATTGATGACCAGATGCTGGTCGGTGAACTCCAAAGTCGAGTTCACACAGCCCAGCACCTTGATCACGCGCAGACCGTCCAGCGTGCCGTGCGTGTTCCAGACGGATTTCAGAATCTTCTCCGCGCAGTTGCGCGCCGCTTTGTAACCCTCATCCACGCTCAGACCGGCTCCCAGCTTGCCCTTCAGATCACTCACATGACCCGAAGTGATGAGCTGGCTGCCCGATCGGATGCACAGGTTTAGGTAGCCAGGGCTTTGCTTTTCAAAGGTGATTCCCTGGGCTTCGGCGTTCTTTTGGTAGGACATGGTGTGAGTTGTATATTCGATCAAGGAGTGATGTCATCTTGCCATCAAACTTATGACGGCTGGAAGCCGTCACTCCTTGCTAACCGAGTGCATTCATCATCTCCCGCAGCTTCGCCAGCTTCTCCTGCCAGTCGGTCTTCCGCTGCTGATGCTCGTCGAGCACCTTTTGCGGGACTTTGGCGGTGAAGTTTGTGTCGGCGAGTTTGGCGGTGACTTTCTCCAGCTCGGATTCGACTTTGGCGATCTCTTTGCTGACGCGGGCGCGCTCGGCTTCCACGTCGATGAGGCCATCGAGCGGGAGGAAGATGGTGCCTAGCGGAGTCAGGGCGCTTGGCGTGCCCTTCGTCGGGACGTAGTTCGCATCGACATCGAGAGGCTCGGCGTTCAGCAGGATGCGCAGGACTTCGATCTCGTGGTCAGGCAGTTCTTGGCTCGGTTTGAGCACAAAACGGACGCGTTTGTTGATGTTGAAGGTGCTCTTCAGGCCTCGGCCCAAATTGACGGCTTCGTATTTGTCGTTCGCGGTCTTTTCGTCCTCGGGGAGGATGCCGAAGTGGGCGAGTTCGTCCGCATCGAGCGGCTTCGGCCAAATGGCGAACATGATGCTCTTGCCGCCTTGGTTTTCTGGCATGTCGTCGCTGAAGCCCATGCCGTGCCACAGCTCTTCGGTGATGAAGGGCATGAAGGGATGGAAAAGACGCAGCGTGTGGCCGAGCACGAAGTCGATGACGGCGAGGGTGTTGGCACGACGGCGACGGTTTTCGCTGTAGTCGGCCTCTGTGAGGCCGGATGCCAGGTCAGAGACCTGGCCTACAGGGGCTTGCAGCACGGCTTTGCTGGCTTCGATGTACCAGTCGCAGTACTCGCTCCAGAAGAAGCGGTAGAGCGTGGCAGTGGCGTCGCTGAAGCGGTATTCTTCCAAAGCGGTGCTGACCTCGGCGATGGCGGTGTTGAGGCGCAGGAGGATCCATTTGTCGTCGCTGCTGAGCAGTGCGGCGCTGATTTCCGTTTCGACCTCACCACCTTGCATCTGGCGGAAGCGGGCGGCGTTCCAGAGCTTGGTGCAGAAGTTGCGGCCGAGCTCGACGTTCTTTTCGTCGAAGCAGATGTCCTGGCCCAGCGGGGCGCTGCGCATGATGCCGAAGCGCAACGCATCCGCGCTGTAGCTGGCGATGAGCTCCAACGGATCGGGCGAATTGCCGAGCGATTTGGACATCTTGCGGCCCTGCTTGTCGCGGATGATGCCGGTGAAATAGACGTTCTTGAACGGCAGCTCGCCCATCCACTCGAAGCCCGCCATGATCATGCGGGCGACCCAGAAGAAGATGATGTCCGGCCCCGTGACGAGATCGGTCGTGGGGTAGAAGGCCTTCAACGTGGAGGTCTTCTCCGGCCATCCCATCGTGGCGAAGGGCCACAGCCAGGAGCTGAACCAGGTGTCGAGGACGTCGGGGTCTTGGGTGAAGCCAAGTTCCTTTAGCTTTGCGGCCTCATGTTCTGAATCAGTAGCCACCGATAGGAACACCAAGTCTTCGTCAGCAGTTGGTTTTGGGCTTAGAAATGATTCATGCCCTTCTAGCATCGAGAACGATGCAGTAGATCCGATAACTTCATCGTTCTCATCACACCGAATGCTTGTGTATTTTGGCTGTAGCGCATGAAGTTCTTGGCCGGACAAGACCTTGCTCCACACCGGAATCCGATGGCCCCACCACACCTGGCGGCTGATGCACCAGTCCTGGAGGCCGGTCATCCAGTGGTCATAGACCTTCGCCCAGCGGTCGGGGTGGAATTTCATCTCGCCATTGGCCACGACGGCCTGGCTTTCCTTCACGCTCGGGTATTTGAGGAACCACTGCTCGCTCAGACGGCTCTCGATGGGCACGTCGGCACGTTCGGAGTAGCCGAGGTTGTTCTGATAGGGCTCTTCTTTGACGAGGCTGCCGATCTCCGCAAGCAGCTCGGCAGCACGTTTGCGGGCGGCGAAGCGCTCCATGCCGGCGAGGTCCTTGCCAGCGAGTTCGTTGAGCACGCCGTTCGGATGCATGACATCGACGGCGGGCAGGTTGTGACGCTGCGCGATCTCAAAGTCGGCCTTGTCATGCGCGGGCGTGACCTTCAGCACGCCGGTGCCGAAGGTGAAATCGACATGCTCGTCGGCGATGATCGGCAGCAGCGCCTGGTCTTCGACCGGCAGCGGACGGCGGACGTGTTTGCCGATGAGATGCGCATAACGCTCGTCCTTCGGATTCACGGCGATGGCTTGGTCGCCCGGGATCACTTCCGGACGCGTGGTGGCGATGGTGAGCCAGGTGCCGGGTTCCTCGACGACCTCGACTTTGAAGTGATACATGATGGCGTTTTGCGCCTTCATGACGACCTCCTCATCGCTGAGCGCGGTGAGGGAGGACGGGCACCAGTTCACCATGCGCTTGCCACGGTAGATGAGGCCCTTTTTGTAGAGATCGACGAACACGCGCATGACGCAGGCGTTGTAGTCGTCGTCAAAGGTGAAGCGCTCGCGGCTCCAGTCGCAGGAGGCGCCGAGTTTCTTGAGCTGCTCGATGATGATGCCGCCGTGCTTCTCCTTCCACTCCCAGATCTTCGCGACGAGGCCCTCACGGCCGAGATCGTCGCGGTGCTTGATGACGCCCTGCTTTTTCAGCGTCTTTTCGACGACGTTTTGCGTGGCGATGCCGGCGTGGTCGGTGCCGGGCAGCCAGAGCACTTCCTTCCCCAGCATGCGGGCGCGGCGGGCGAGGATGTCCTGGATGGTGTTGTTCAGCACATGGCCGAGCGTGAGGATGCCCGTGACATTCGGCGGCGGGATGACGATGGAATAAGCCGGGCGCTTCTCGCTGACGCGGGCGGGATCGGCTTCAAAGCATTTGTCATCCAGCCAGCGCTGATACCAGCGGGCTTCGACGTCGGCTGGCGTGTAGGTCTTGTCGAGTTCGGGCATAAAAAGGGTGCCGAAGATGGGTGAATGGTGACATTTTGCAAAGCAATGTAGTTCCGCCTTTAGGCGGTGCCTTAGTTGCGCGAAGGCTCTGAACCGCCTAAAGGCGGGACTACATTACGGTCTCCTGGCATGAGCACGTCTCCCAACCACGATATGACACCCCAAGGCAGCACGCTTCGCCATGCCGTCATGCTCGCCATCGCGCTGGCACACCTCGGTGCTATCGGGCTGGTGCTGCCGCATGGGGATAGCGGCGAGGCGTTTCGCGAATGGTTGCTGGGGGACACGATTTTTCGCGTGGTCATTGTCGTGCTCTGGGTTGTGGTGCTCGTCGAGGGCGTCGTGGGGCTGTTTTCTGCAAAGGACGCCTGGTCCGCGCGGCTGAGACGGCTGCTACTGACCACGCTGATCCCGCCGCTGCGGATGACCACGGCTACCAGCACGCCCAGTGGCTGGCTGTGGCTGCCCGGCGTCGGCTGGCGGCGGACGGGACAGGCCACGAGCGAGAAGCTGGAGTCACGGCTGACGCTGCCGATGGTGTTCCTGACCCTGCTGGTGCTGCCCGTGCTGGGTGCGGAGCTAGCGTGCGGGGAGGCATTGGAAAGCAGGCCTCAACTCGCCCTGGCGGTGCATCTGGGCACCTGTCTGATCTGGACCGGCTTCACGGCGGAGTTCATCTGGATGGTCTCCGCCACGCCGCAGAAGCTGGCCTACTGCATGCGGAACTGGATCAATCTCGTCATCATCCTGCTGCCGCTGGTGGCCTTCTTGCGCGTGCTGAATGCCTTCCGCTTTGCCCGGCTGTTGCGCGCCTACCGCCTGCGCACGCTGCAAAGCCGGGTCTGGCGTCTGGCGCTGCTTTTTAACCTGATCGAAAGACTCCAGGAAAGGAACCCGGCGAAGTACTGCGCGGGTCTGGAAAAGAAGATCGGCGAGCTGGAGGCGGAGGTGGCGCGACTGAAAAATAAGCTGGCAAAGCATCGCCCCGTCACGGAGGAGGTGGCGACCACGCCGCAGGCTTCGGATTCTCCGAAGTGAGCGGAAGCGTGTCAGTGTAGTGCCGCTGCTGCTTCGCCAGGCGTGCCATCATCTCGGCGATGCGGGCGGAGTGGGCGGTGTCTGCAGAGAGGTCATGTGTCTCATGCGGATCGGCGGCGACATCAAAGAGCTGTGTGCGGTTAATCTGCGGATAGCGGATGAGTTTGAAGCGCTCGTCCATCAGCGCGCGCTGCACATCGCGATAGGCGAAGAACAACTCAGGCCGCGCGGCCTTTGCCTGGCCCAGCAGCACGGGCTTGAAACTGATGCCGTCAATGCCTGCGGCCAAGGGGGCAGCGGTCAGCTCGCAAAGGGTGGGATAGATGTCGAGCAGATAGACGAGCGCCGCGCTGCGCCCCTGCGGGATGCTGGGACCGGCGAAGATCAGCGGCGCGTTCATGCCCGCGTTGTAGAGATTTTGTTTGCCGAGCAGGCCGTGGCTGCCGATGGCGATGCCCTGGTCGGCGCTGAAGACGATGAGGGTGTTCTCAAGCTGCCCGGTCTCCTTCAGCGCGGCGGTGATGCGCCCCATGTGGTGATCCATGCCAGTGATGACGGCATAGTACTCGTGCAGGTGGCGGCGGATCTCCGCCTCCGTGCGCGGCCAGGGGCTGAGCTTTTCATCGCGGATGCTCATCTCGCCATTGTCAAAAGGGTGCTGCGGGAGGAAATTTTTCGGGAGCGGAATGGCATCGCGCTGATAGAGGTCGAGGTACTTCGGGGCGGCCACGCGTGGGTCATGGGGATTGCCAAAGGCGAGGTACATGAAGAAGGGGCGCGCATCCTTGCGGTCTTTCACAAAGGCGATGGCCTCGTCGGCGATGAGCCGCCCCGGCTCGCCGTCCTTGCGGTCGATCTCGTCGTTCGGCAGGTATTTGTTGATCTCGAAGCGCGCCTGGATTTCCAACGCGGTGTTTCCTCTTTTGCCGTGATGGTAGGTCGCGTAGCCGGCCTCTTTCATGGAGGCGGGCAGGTTCAGACCCTCGCCGGGGCAAAGCATGCCCTTCTGCTGCTTTTTGCCGCCCATGGCTGACACATGATCCTTCCAGCGAAAGAATGCCTTGCCGCTGAGCAGCATGTTCCGGCTCGGCGTGCAGACAGCGGCTGAGTTGCCGCCCAGGCAGTAGGCGTTGGTGAAGGCAAAACCGCGCTGTACCAGGCAGTCGAGCGCGGGCGTCTTCACCACCGGATTCCCCAGCGCGGCGATGCTGTCCGCGCGCATGTCATCGGCAAAAAGGAAAAGCACGTTAGGCTTCGGCGCGGCATGGGCGGTCAGGACGAGGAGCAGGGCAAGCAAATGGAGCAGCAGTTTCATGAGCTGGTTCTAACGCATGGTGCCGTGCGTTCTTCCCGCGCCCTGCTTTGAAACCTGGATCGAACAAAAGCTCTCCAGCCTTCATCCAAGACGGTGGATGCTCCTGGCATACCCGATGCTTAAAGTCTGCCCTGTAACCCAAATTCGACTCCTATGATACGGTTCCCACGCCCCGGCTGCTGGTACAGGTTCACGTCTGCCGACTGGCAGTTCATCCGTGACTCCCTGGCCCTGACCCAGCGGGACCGCGATGGCCTGGCCGCGTTGATGGATGATCCAGATGCGGTGCGCATGATCCTGGACCATCCGAAGCTGTTTGAGGCATTGGTGATGGGCAAGCAGGCAGCGTTTCTCTCCCCGGAGTTGTTCTTCTTTGTCACCGTGCGCCACTCCCTGAAGCGCGTGGGCGTGGATGACCTGGAGGTGGCGGATTACATTGCCGTTGTGTGCGCGGACTTCGGCCTGCCAGCCACCGCCTCCCAGCATCTGCCGGAGCGGAAGCTGGAAAGCCTCTACAGCATTGACTACATCAACGCGCTGGAGAACGCGGGCAGCCATGAGCGCTTTTTTATCCATGTGCAGTGCGCGAACCAGTTCCTCGTCCTGACCAGCCTGTACCCCGACTTCCTACATCACCGTGCCGCGCGCCGTGGCGCTCCGGACGTGGAGTTTTATGAGCAGGTCGTGGTCAGTCATCTGGAGGCTGCGGGGAAACACGCCCTGGCGGAGGAGTTCGCCCTGGAGGACACGCTCACGCATGTGGCGAAGGCGTTCCCGCCCGCGCGCCGTGCCATGAACCACACTGTGCGGGAGTATTTGAGCCTCGGCGCGTGATGCCTTGACCAAGGCTGCCGTGCGGGGGAGCATGAGGTGTCCTGCATGACCCCTGCTGATCCGCCCACCACCATTGCCTGCCTCGGCCCAGAGGGCAGCTTTTCCCATCTACTCACCGGGATGCTTTTCCCCACCGTGCCGGTGCAGCTCATGGGCAGTGTGGGCGAGGTCTTTGATTATCTCGCCACGCACACTAGCGCGCAGGGCATCGTGCCCATCGAGAACTCCTCCGGCGGCTTTATCATTGATACGGTGGACCGGCTGGTGGATGAGCGCTGCACGCTGCGCATCCTTCAAGAACTGACGCTTGATGTGCGGCTGGCGCTGCTGGGAAAGAAGGGCGCTGGGGTGCGGACGATCCATTCCCACGCCATGCCCTTTTATCACTGCGATGAGTGGCTGAAGGCGAACTACCCCGATGCTAGGCGCATTGTCGAGCCAAGCACGGCGAAGGCCGCCGAGAAAGCCGCCACATTGGAAGGTGCCGCCGCCATCGGTCCGCGCCAGAATGCAGAGCTTCACGCGCTGGACCTACTGCACTTTCCCATCGCGGGCGAGGTGCCTAACATCACACAGTTCTTTCTCCTGGGTCACGCCGAAAATGCGCCCTCCACCGAGAACAACCGCACCGCGCTTGTCGTCGAGCTACCGGATCGTCCCGGCAGCCTGTGCCGCTTCCTCACGCCGCTCAGTGAGGCGGGCGTGAACCTGAAGCGTCTGGAGTCCCGTCCCATCCGTGGCCAGCCGAACAAATATCGCTTTTACATCGAGATCGAAGGCTCACCTGCGGAGGACCGCTTTCAGGCGGCTCTCAGCCAGACGCAGGCAGACGGTGCCACGCTCCGCAGCGTGGGTTCGTATCCGGCTGGGTTGCGCTTCGAATCGTAAAAGGAACTTCCGAGTTCGTTGTGAACGAATTTGGAAGTTTTTTTACATTCCGGCCAGCGCGGCGGCGAGCTGCCTGGGCAGCGTAACCGGAGCGCTCATCTCGCGTTCCTTGGGCCGCGCGGAAAGGTTGCCTTCATCGAAAACACGAACCGCCATGTGCAGCAGGCCGTCTTTGATCCAGGTATGCGCGCCCACCGGTGTCTGGCAGCCTGCGCCCAGTAGCCGCAGGAACTCGCGCTCCGCCGTCACCCGCGCCTCGGTCTCCGCGTCATTCAGCGCGTGGATGATCTGTGCGCTGGCAGTGTCGTCCGCGCGGCACTCGATGGCGATGGCTCCCTGCCCGGCGGCGGGAAGGAACTTCGTGGGGTCGAGCGTCAGCGCATGAAGCGTCTGGCCTTCAATCTCGATGCGGTCATCCTGCATCAGGCCCAGGCGCATCAGGCCGGCCGCCGCCAGCATCACCGCGTCCAGAGGCTGATCTCCGAGCACTTTCTTCACCCGCGTCGGCACGTTGCCGCGAATCTCAACGATCTCGACATCGGGCCGCAGCCAGCGTAGCTGCGCCGCACGGCGCACACTGCTGGTGCCCACGCGCGCCCCCTGCGGCAGCGACTCGATCGTGCAGGCACCCCGCGTGATGAGCACATCCTCGATGGCGGCACGCGGCAGCACGGCGGCGATCTGGAAGCCGGGGGCGAGGTCCGAGGGCACATCCTTCAGGCTGTGAACCGCCGCATCAATCTCCCCGCGCTCCAGCGCGGTCTCCAGCTCCTTGATGAAGATGCCCTTGTCCACCTGCGCCACGTCGCTGAACTCGGAGAAGCGCAGATCCTGGCGCTTGTCGCCGCTGGTTTGGATGATCCGGCGCGTGACGTGGAGACCTGGATGCGCCGCCAGCAGCGCCTCTGTGACCGTGCGCGTTTGTGTGAGGGCCAGCTCACTGCCACGAGTGCCGAGGGTGATTTGAGGTGGGGACATTTTCAGGCTCAGGTTTTCACGCAAACTGGCGAGGACGCAAAGGGATGCTCACTCTCCGTCGCCAGGCGGCAAGGGCAGGGGAGGCTGCTGGCGAAGCTTATTGCGCCGATCAATGGCACTCCAGACGATGTAGGTAATGACATAACTCAGCGGGGCTAACATGCCACCGAGGAAGATGCCGCCGAGGAACATTGCCTTGGCAAATTGGATGCCTTTGGCGATGGCCTCCCCCTCATGTGGGAGGATGGCGGCGGCAGCGGCAGTGGCATCGCCGAAGTGCTGAATGAGCCAGTTGCCCATCCAGTTTTCCAACAGGCCGATGGGGGCCAGGGTGGCGGGATTGCTGACCCAGCAGAGGGCGATGGCGATGGGGATGTTTACCCGGAAGATGGCGGCCAGGATGGCAGCGGTGGGCATCTGGATTGGCAGCAACTGAACCGTAACGAAGAAGCCCACAGCCATACCGCCAGAGAAGGTGTGCTGCGTGGGGCGCCACACGCGTTTGTCCAGGAAATGCCGCGCGAACCAGCGCATGACGGCGCTGTTCTTCAGCTTCCTTGGATGCTTTAGGAAGCGGTAAGTCTTGAAGACGGAACGGCGAAAATAGCCTTTAGCGAACTCAACCATTTGGGGGGCTGTTTAGTGGCCAGTGTTGGCGGCGTAGATCAGCAGGGCGGCACCCAGTACGACCCGATAGAGAGCGAATCCGTTGAAGGTGTGGCTTTGTACAAAGCGGATGAGCCACTTCACGACAATGAAAGCGGCGATGCCGGACACCAGTGTACCCAGGGCCACCATGCCCCAGTCCTCGTTTCCTGCCACGCCATCCTTGATGGCGGAGAGTATCTTGAAGGCACCCGCCGCCATGAGGGTGGGGATGCCGAGCAGGAAGGAAAACTCAGTGGCCGCAGGCCGGGAGACGCCAAAGGCAAGCGCCATGAGGATGCTGGCCCCAGACCGCGAGGTGCCGGGAAACACGGCGGCGAGCAATTGGGCGAGGGCGACCGCGACGACGACGACCCAGGTGATCTGGATGGTGCCGCTTTTGCCCTTGTGAAGGTATTCCAGGACAAAAATGAGGATGCCGCCAATGAGCGTGGCCCAGGCGACGGGGGGGATGGTCTCTGGCAGCTCAATATCGAGCTTTTTGATAACCAGCCCGCCCACAGCAGTGATGAAGAAAGCGGTGGCCAGCTTCGCCAAGTAATCACGCGTGTTCGGGTCGCTCAGGGTGGTGAGCAGATGCCGTACCCGCTGCGCAAAAACGGCGAGCACGGCTAGTACCGCCCCGCTCTGGATGACGACATTGAAAAGATCACTCCGCGCGGGTAGCCAGCCTAGGGTCTGCGGGATGAGAAGATGACCAGTAGAGGAGATGGGCAGGAACTCGGTGACACCTTCAATGATACCAAGGATAATAACGGCGAGCCAGTCGGGCATGGTGGAACAAGATGGAGGCGGGTTGTAGGAAAGGGCGACTGTCGAGGTGATGGAGTGGAATGCAAGCAACCCTCTGGACAAGAACGGAAGTTCTCGCCAACCTTGCCCAGCAACCACCCCCCTCATCCGCACTATGACCCTCTCACAGCACATCGTCGAAGACATGAAAGCCGCCATGAAGGCTAAGGACACCGTGGCCCTAAACGTGGTGCGCGCGCTAAAGTCAGCCATCAAATACGCCGCCATCGAAAAGCACGGTGCTGAGGGCGAGTTGGAAGATATTGAAGCTCTTGCTGTGGTGCGTAAAGAGATCAAAAAGCGCCAGGATTCCGTGGCCAGCTACGAGCAGGCATCCCGCCAGGACTTGGTGGAAACTGAAAAAGCAGAGATCGCGGTGCTGGAGAAATACCTGCCCGCCGCGATGAGCGCCGAAGACCTCGTGAAGCTGGTGGAGGACGTGATCGCCGAACTGGGCGCGACCACGAAGAAGGACATGGGAGCGGTGATGAAGCTGCTGGGCGAGCGCGCCGCTGGCCGCGCAGATAACCGCGCCCTGTCCGCTGAGGTGGCAAAGCGGCTGCAGTAGGCCTCCGCCATGACCTCTGCCATCATCGTTGCCGCAGGTAGCAGCCGCCGCATGGGCTTCAATAAGCTGCTGGCTCCGTTAGCAGGTGTGCCGGTACTGCGGCGGACTTTGACACAGTTTCAAGCCTGCGCTGACGTGGACGAGATCATCGTCGTGGCAGGGGAGGAGGTGCAGGAAGCCATCGCCCACTGGCAGGGCGGGCCTGCCCTGACCAAGCTGGCGGCAGTGATCCCAGGCGGTGCGGAAAGGCACCTTTCCGTGTGGGCGGGCATCGCCGCCTGCGCAGCGGCGGCGGAGATCATCGCCGTGCATGATGGCGCGCGTCCGCTCATCACCCCGGTGCAGATTTCCAAATGCATCGCCGCTGCCCGCCAGCACGCCGCCGTGGCCTGCGCGCGGCCGCTGACGGAGACTATTAAACGTGCCGACGCCGACGGACGCATCACCGAGTCGCTGGACCGCACGGGCGTCTGGGTCATGGAGACGCCGCAGGTTTTTCAGCGCGGGCTGCTCGTGCGCGCCTACCAGGCAATCATCCGAGATGGGGCGCTGGTGACGGATGAAGTCTCTGCCCTACAGCAAATCGGCACGAAGGTCACAGTAGTCGAAAACACCGGGCCGAACCCCAAGATCACCTTCCCAGCGGACCTAGCGCTGGCGGAGAATTTCCTGCCCCGGCAGAAAGCATGAGTTTTCCGCAGGATGCGCTATCAGAGAGGGGTTTTTGCGTCGCGCATCCTTCGGGTGATACCCTTTGGGGCGTGGTTTCGCATAAACCGGGCAACCCATTCTCCTACCCTGCATGTCCCCTTCTCCTGCCGCCTCTGATTCGGATCAGCTCGACCAGATGACCAACCTGCCCCGGCAGAGCTGGGTTTCTTTTGTGCTCGTGCTGGTGGTGCAGTCGCTGAACGCTTTTAATGACAACTTCGTCAAGATGCTGCTCATCTCCCTGGCCATTACCGTGGCGGCGGGCACAGCGCTGGGGGATAACATCGAACTGTATCTGGGCGCGATCTTTTCGGTGCCCTACATTTTGTTCGCGCCAGTGGCCGGTTGGTGCTCCGACCGGATGTCGAAGAAACGAGTGCTGGCATGGATGCAGGTGGCGCAACTCGGTTGCTTTGCCTTTTTTGCCTGGACGCTGTCTTTGAAACATGTGCCGCTGAGCCTGGAACTGTCCTTGCTGGGCTTCTTCTTTTTGGCCACACAGGCAGCCTTCCTGAGTCCGGCGAAGATGGGTGTCATGAAGGAACTAGTCGGCAGCAGGCGGCTGGGCCTGGCCTCTGGCTGGCTACAGATGACGATGATGGCGGGCATCCTCGCTGGTATGTGGGCGGGCGGCACCTGGTATGGTGCGCATTTGGAGAGCACGAAGGATGCGTGGATGTCCGCGCTCTGGCCGCTGCTCATCATCGGCGGCCTAGCAGTGGGAGAGCTGGTGGCATCTATCTTCGTGCAGCGCACGCCGGAGCACCCGGAGGTGCCTTTCCGTGCGTCGTTGTTTTGGGAGCATTTCACGCACCTGGGTCTTGTCTTGCGTCACAAGCCTATCCGCCTTGCCGGGCTGGGCGTTACCTACTTTTGGTTCGTCTCAAATGCGCTGAGCTTCATCTTGGTCACGCTGAGCAAAGAGCTGCATCCTGATGCCGCGCAGGGCAGCGGCCCGCTGGAGCTTGCGCGTGTGGCCGCCATCCTCGGCGTGGGTGTCATCACTGGCAGCATGATCGCCTCCACGGTTTGTAGGCGGCGCATCCAACTGGGCCTAGTGCCGCTGGGCGGATTTGGCCTCATGGCAGGGATGTTGTGGGCGGGCTTGGCCCCTGTGGGCAGCATTGGGATGTATGCTGGCCTGGTTTTCACGGGCGCGGCGGGCGGCTGTTTTATGGTGCCGTTGTATGCCTTTGTGCAGGACCGCGCCGCACCGGAGGAGCGCGCGCGCATCATTTCGGCAATCAATCTCATGGACTGCCTAGCTACTTTCCTGGCCGTGGGGGTGATCTCTGTGCTAAAGGCTGCGGGGCTGAGTGCATCGTGGCAATTCATCGCGCTGGCGCTGCCCACTTTTTTCGCGGCAGCCTATGTCACTAGGCTGGTCCCTGGTGATCTGCTGCGTCTCATCGCGCTGGGCGTCGTCCGTGTCATCTACCAGGTCAAGGCAGTGAACCACCTGCGGGTTCCGCGCGAGGGCGGTGTGCTGCTGCTAGCCAATCATGTCAGCTATGTGGACGCCTTGATCATCGGCGCGGCTTGTGAGCGGCCAGTGCGCTTCGTGATGTGGGATGTACTCTACAATATCAAAGTCATGACCTGGTTTCTGCGCATCGTCGGCACTGTCCCCATCTCCTCTACGCGTGCCAAGGACGCCATCCGCAGCGTGGCCGCAGCGCTCAAGGAGGGGCAGATCGTGTGCCTTTTCCCGGAGGGGCAGATCACTCGCCACGGCATGATCAATGAGCTGCGCAAAGGCTTCGAGTTGATGGCGCGTCAGGGCGATGCACGGGTCGTGCCCGTGTACCTAGATGGCCTCTACGGCTCCATCTTCTCCTATGAAGGCGGAGTCTGTTTCAGAAAGTGGCCAAAGAAACTACGCTACCCTGTGAGTGTCCTCTTTGGCCACCCACTCCCAGCACGCGAGGCTACGCCCCAGATCGTGCGTAGGCAGATGCAAGACCTGAGCGCAGAGGCACTGCAATCGCGCAAAGAACTGTCCAAAATAAATGGCGATGCCTCCAGACAAACGACCACCGCCAACGCTTTGCGCCTGCTAGAGATCGAGTGGGCGCGGGCGGGGGAGACGCTCCTCTGCCTGGCCCCTGTAGGGGATGCCATCCACCAGACACTCACGGCCTATGCCGCGATGAGACCGCGCGTGCATCTCACTTTGAGCATGGACTCAGTCGCCGCCTGCGTGGGCAGCAGCGTGATCGCCATTGGGCGAGCTGTAGATATGCACAAGATCGCAGGCCTGGCGGAATGGGCGCGCGTGGGCCTGTTTGTCATGTGCTGGGATGAGGTCATGAACACTAAGCCTGCGGACATCCCGGCTTATCGCGGGCTGCTGGATGGTGAAACGCTGATCGCCACCTGTGTCCCTGATCCTGCAATGCCCGCCGGGGAGGAGGGCAACCAGCTAGGCACTCGTGAGCATTCTTTTGGCCGACTGCTGCCTGGAGTGGAGATCAGTCACGAACTGGCTCAGCGTCTTGATAGGCTCCGTCTTCATCTCACAGAGGACGGCTTTCTCATGAAAAATGAAACGGCCCCGCCATTGATTGACGAGACCGCTCCGTAAGGGTTTTGGATTTTCAATCAGGCATCAGCCGCCAAAGGAGAAGGACCAGCTCGCGCCTGACCGATGATGCGGAGGCAGCGGGTGCCCTCTGAAATGCGAGCCATGATAGCCTGGAGGAGGGCACACGGTAGGACGCGGGTTGCAGGTGCCGCAACCGCAGCTCGGGCGCTGAGTCACCCAGCGGCCCAGAGGAGTGCCGCAGCGATCGCGACCTATGATTTGATAGACAGCATAGACCGGCCGACCACATGGCAGGTAGCTGACGATCCGGCTGTGTCCGCAATTGCCATGTCCTGTCTGATAACCAGGCTCCCAGGCATTCGAGGTGGTGGGGGCTGCAAAGCCGAGCACAGTGGCTGCGGCAACGAGGGTGAGGATGTGTTTCATAGTGATGAACAGTGTGTTCAGCGGCATTCTGACGAAGCCCTTCAACACCTATTCAGCCGCGCTAAAATTTTTCCCGCAGCCCTCCTTGGACTCACTGTTGGATGAAAACGAACACGCCCATTTTATTGCCAATTACCACGTCGAGTTTGCCGTCCTTGTTCACATCGCCTGGTGTGACCTGCGTGCCCACGCCGCTGGCGTCGTCAATCTGATGCGGGATGAAATCAGCGCCACCTTTGCCATCGCGTTTGATCTCGAACCAGTAGAGTACAGGTGCGGCATTGGGTTCTTCATCTTTCATCGGTCCATGCGCCCAGCGGCGCTTGCCGGTGACGACATCCATCACGCCGTCGCCATTCATGTCGGCGAGTTGCATGGCATGGAGCTGGCTGAATTTGACGCCATGTGGGCTGTCCTCCGGCTTGCTGCCCATTAGCTTATGTTCGGTGAATGTGCCGTTCTCTTTCTGCTCATACCAACCAAAGCCGTAGCCATGCGCATCATAGCTCGTGATGACATCGTTGCGCTTGTCCCCATTCGCATCATAGACGAGCAGGAAGGAGCCGCCTCGCGCACCAGGCAGCGTGAAGGGGCCGGGATGAAAGGCCCAATCCTTGTCCTCCTTTGTGTCGGCGGGTTGCTCGCGCCAGCCTTCTTTATCGAGGATGTCCGGGCGGCCATCGCCATTCACATCGCCGTAGCCGTAGCCGTGGGTGTAGCGGAAGAACTTCTTGTCATTCTCTGGTGACTTCGGCGTGATGGGACGGAAGCGTGCTTTGCTAAACGGGTTCTTCCAGTCAATCTCCGCGTAACCAAGCTGACCGCCTGTGTGGCAGATCAGTTCCGGATTGCCGTCAGCATTCATGTCGCCCAGCGCCGGGGATTCATTGTCGGTCACGTCAAAGATGGTGTGGCGTGTCCATTCAGGCGTCTTGTTCTGCGGGTTCTCAAAGACCCAGGTCTCCTTGCCCGGCCAGGAATAGACGAGGATGTCATGCCAGCCGTCGCTATTGAAGTCATGGGTGTAGGTTAGGAAGTAGTCGCTGTAGCTCTTGGCAGGATCGTAGGGCTTCTCGGCGGGCTTCGTGAAAGCCACGCGCTCTTTAAACTCCGGTCCTTTCCAGATGTAGGGGCCTGCGCAGATGTCGTTGTTGCCATCGTGGTCGAAGTCCGAGAAGTGCGCCCCCTCGGCGACGAACTCCTCCGTGAGCGTGTGCTTTTTGAAAGTGATGTCCGCAGAGGTGGCGGTCATGACGGCGAACAGGAGGGAGAGGCAGATAAGTTTCATAGCTGGCAGGGAACACGCACGTTCCGAGCTATCTTGCACCGAGCTATCTCCCACAGAGTATTTTTGCCAAACTGCAAAAAGCCCCTTGCAAATACACATCAAATGATCATTTTATGTGTATGAAAATACGAAAAGTTGATGACTTCACCGATCCCGCAAAGGAGGAACCGGAAACCTCCAGAACAAACATCATCATGGAAACTCCACTTGTCTCAGCGGCCCAGGAGATCACAGGTATCAAAACCAAAGCCGGGGTCGTGCATTACGCCCTGAAAGAGGTCGTGCGCCGTGCCAAAATGAAAGAGCTGCTGAGCCTGCACGGCAAGGTGGCTTGGGAAGGTGACCTCGACGAAATGCGCATGTCCCGTGAGTTTTAAAATTCTCCCAGACTCTAGTGCCTGGATCCGTTTCTTCCGTGATGCCATGGACGAAACGGGTCTCAAGCTGCGCAAGCTCATTGCTGTCGAGGCCGATATTTGCCTTTGCGGACCTGTGATCACAGAGGTCCTGCAAGGTGTCACCCAGGACAAATTACGCAGCAGGATCACCGACCTTTTTGAAGTCCCAGACTATCTGGCGACAGACCGTGGCATGTTCGAGTATGCGGCGGAGATTTACACGGGCTGCAAGATGAAGGGCTTCACCATTCGCAGCACGCAGGACTGCATCATCGCGGCCACAGCAATCACGCATGAGGCACATCTGCTGCACAAAGATCGCGATTACGACATCATTGCCCGCTTTTACCCCCTCAAAATCTTTTGAACTGGCTCACTTGATCTCCCGCAGATTACCTCCTGTCCGGCGGACGATCTTTTGCCAGAAATCCTTGTCGTCATCGCGCATCTGAAAGCCAATAAAGTTCAGTGGAATTTTCGCCACACGCTCCTTTTGCAGCTCTTTGAAAAGTTCATCAAGCTCCTCATAGGGCACCTTTTCATTGCCCCCACCGGAACCGCGCTCGAAGCTGCCATCAGAGATCAGAAAGATCACATCGGGTTTCATGGCATAGCCCGCGCGCAGGATGGGCGGCAGCCCGTTCGGGTCAGGGGCGATGACTCCCTTCCCCGTGCGTGCCATCTGGCCGGATTCACTCCATTGCGTCTCTACCCAGGTGCGCGCTAGGTCGCGATTCGCCTTCGAGGCAGGCACCAGCTCAGCTTGGAAAGGCTTGTAATTGCGCACGAATTGGATGATGCCGAAACTCGAGTCCGGCGGCAATTTGTCCAGCATGGTCAGCGTCTCATCTTTGATGCGGGAAAGCGGCACCCCAGAGCTGGCGGCCTTGTTCGTGACACTTGCGGACACATCGAACAGCAGCAGCACGCGCTGTCCATTAGACTGGATGCCCATGAAGTTCAGGCCCGTTCCTAACCCCTTGCCACCAGCGCCGCCGAGTCCGAAACCTGCACCTGCGCCCTTGCCACCGCTGCCCGCCAACCCTGTGACCATGCTGGAGACTATCGTGGAGGGATCTGGTACCAACGCGGTGTTCATGGAAATCTTGGGCGCTTCCGGCAGGGCAAACGCTGTGGGCCGCAGGCTCACCAGCCTTTGCTTAAAGGTCGGCTTTGAGGCCAGCCCGGCATGGGCGGCGAGGTTCATGCGGTGCTGGCGCGACTGTGGCGGAATCTTGATCTTTGGCGCGGCGGCGGCGACAAACTTCGGTGGCTCAGGCTGAATATACTGCGCCACGATCAAAGCACCACCTACCAGCGCCAGAATGCCGTGGATGATAAGGCTGCCCACGAGCGCTCCTGCCGCGCCCTTGCGCGTGCCGGGTTTTGGATTCTCCGCGATGGCAACAGTTGCACTCATGGTTCGGCTTCCTCCTCGTCGCTGTTTAATGTCACGCCTTTGATGCCAGCCTGCGCGCAGATGTTCAGCACGTCCACGATGCGCTGATGCGTCGTTTCATTCGCGGCATCGAGCGTCACGAGCGACTGGCTGCGGTTGTTGTCCGCCGCCTCGCGGAACCGCCGCAGCATGTCCCTGAGCGTCGGCAGCGTCTGATCGTCCGGCTGTCCCAGGATGGCCTCGTTCACCTCCACGGAGCCATCGGGCTTGATGACGATGCGCACCTCCTCCGGCAGCTCGACACTGACCTCATCTGCCACGCTGCCAGGCAGCGTCATGCTGATGTCCGCCTCGTGGCGAGGCGGCTTCGCGGACACGATGAAAAAGCACAGCAGTAGGAAGCCGATGTCGGCCATCGGAGCGATCTGCATCTCCTGCGGCTGTTCTTCACGACGGCGGAATCTCATGGCCATAACGTCAGTCTGCACCCTCCCGAAAGCTGGCTAAAATCACCTCCACCGCCGTCGCCTCGGCACAGGCGCGGTAAAATTCCTTTGTCTTCTGCGCCGGGATAGTCGCATCTGCGCGGAGATACACCTTCAGCGGCGGATACTGGATCATGCGCTGCTTGAGGTAAGCGGTCAGCTCCGCCAAATTCATCGGCTGACTGCCGACAAAGTAGGTGCCCGTCTTGTCAATGTTCACGATCACGCGACCACTGAGATCCGCAGGGATCACCGCTGCGCTGGCAATGGGTAGCGCGACCTCGACGGCGAACTCATTCTCCACCAGATGCATCGTCACCATGAAGAAGATGATGAGAATCCATGTGATGTCGATCATCGGCGCGATCTGGAAGCCGACGTCCTCAGAGTGGCGGCGACGAATGATCATGCGACCTCCCCTCCCGCAGGCGGACCGGACACGAAGCGCCCGATCAGGTTAGATGCCACACGCGCCACGTCGGACATGAGCGCCTGGAGTGTGTTCTTGAAGTAGAAGTAGGCAAACATGGCCGGGATGGCTACCAGCAGACCGCCCGCCGTGCCCACCATTGCCTCACCAATGCCGCCCGCGAAGTCAGAGGCCTTCGCCGCGCCTTGGGACAGTTTTTCAAAGCTCTGAATCATCCCGGAAACGGTGCCCAGCAGACCGATCATCGGCGCGACGGCGGCGAAGGCGTTGAGCATGTTTACCCACAGCATCAGGCGCGTTTCTTCATGGAAGATGGACTCACCCGCTGCAGCTTCGAGATCGGCCTTGGTGTACTCCGCCACGCCTGTGCCAGCCTTTTGCAGCGCCTCTTTGATCACCGTGCTCAGCACGGAGGGCGTGGCATCGCAGAGCTGCACGGCTTTGGTGACATCCTGCGCTAGCAGCGCGTCATTCAGCGCGGTGATGAGCGCGGCTGGAACCATCTTCTTTTTGCTCACCGACGTGATGCAAAACGCCAGCGTCGCCACTGTCGCCACGCTGGTGAGCGCGATCATGTGCATGACCCAGCCGCCCTCTTTGTACAGGTCAATCAGCGTCTTCGAGTGATGCTTCGGCTTCTCCTCCGCCGCTGCGGGCGCGGGCGGCGCGGCCTCCTGCGCGCGGGCGATATGGGTGCTGTTCATGGCGGCATAAACGATGCAGCCGAGGGCGAGCGCGAAGGCGGTGGAGCGTATGAGCTGGAGCATGGATTTTAAATTCGGTTAGTCTTCAAAGAGGTTGTAGCGCTTCGGCGGCGGGGGCGGGCCCATCGGTTCGGCATCGGGTTTCTTGTCTTCCGGCTTCACTTCGGCGGGGGCCTTGCCGGATTCCAGCGCGGCCTTCATCGGTGTGAGCAGGGTTCGCGCCTTCGCGCTGTGAATGCTATCCGCATAAAGCGCCAGCATATCCTCCAGCACTGCGATGGCGCGCGGCGTCTCGCGTGTGTGCAGATAAACCTGCGCCGCCTGCCAAAGCCCGTCCGCTGCCTCGGCCTCGCGCAGCGGATGGAAAAGGCTGGGATAGAGCGCCAAGTCCAGCGCCAGATGGTAGTGTCGCTCTCGCTGCGGCTTGATCTCATCGTCCTCCATCCAGCGCGGGTTCTCGGTCTCGATCTTCTTCAGCGCGGTGAACTCGCTGCCTGCCAGGAAACCCGTGACAAGCAGCATGAGGTCGGGGTTGCTCTCGTCCGCCGCCTCAGTGACGGCCCAGGCACGCCTCTCGACTTCATCGGGCTTCGCGGTCTTCATCACTTCCATGAAAGCCAGCGTATCGCTCTCCGCCTTCGCCCTACTGCGCCGTTCGGGATGGTTGTCCTTCTCGATTATCTCGTTGGCGATGCTCAGTGCCTCTGCCAAAGCATTTGTCTGGCGCAGCGCCTTCGCCAAAGCCAGGCCGAAGTCACCTGCATTGGAGCCTTGCATGTTGATCGTGCGCTTGCGTGCCTCCCAAAACACCCGCAGTGCAGGGATCGCCTCCGCCTTGGCCTGCGCGATGAGCTGGCGCTCCCCCATCGTCAGGCCGAATTTCAAGCCGCCGATCTGGTCATAGGGCAGCGTACGTTTCACCGTGCCGCGCTGCACTTCCAGTCCGGCCTCGCCCGCATGGACGATACCCGCTTTGAAGGCCGCGCCCTTCTTCGGATCAGTCCAGCGGATTTCATCCAGGTCGCCGCGCTGCTTGAGGGCGTTGGCGGCCTGGTCGGCGGACTGGCCGTGGGCGAGGAAGGGCAGCAGGAGGAGAAGACAAAGCGGGCGGTTCACGGCGCACCTCCTTTGCCTTTGGCCTCAAGCATCGGCGGAATTTCGCCGCCTTCGGGCATCTTCGGTTCGATGACGCCCCCGAGGGACATCGCGCGCTGGCGGCCCTCGTTGGCCTGCGGCGTGCCGCTCAAATCCTGGCGCAGCGCCAGCTCTGAGTAAACCTCGCGTGCTTCCTGCGGCTTGCCGAGTTTCTCCAGCGCCTGCCCGCGCCCCCAGTAGGCTTTGGCGACGAGGTCGGGATAACGGTTGAACAGGACATAGACCTGCTCGTAATACGGCAGCGCCTCGCGGGCCTGACCTTTTTGGGCCAGGAGCGAAGCGGCGGCGATGAATGCTTCGGCGCGCACTTTGGACGGGATGGCTTTCGACTTCTGCACCGCCTTGTAGATGCTCAGCGCCACGTCCTTCTTCGTGCCCTCCAGCAGGCGCGCTCGGGCCAGGGCGACCTTGCCGCCGATCTCGGCCTCGACGATGGAGATGCCGTTGGCGTCCGGCGCGGACTTTGGCATGACGGCGGTTTTTTCAAAGCGGTCGAACATGTCCAGCGCGCGCGTCTCATCCCCGGCGGTGAGCGCCAGGAAACCGAGTCCCGCATAGGCACGGTCGCGCTCCGGGGCGCGGGGATACCATTTGCGCAGGCCGTCAAAAAGACGCTCGGCACCCTTCGCGTTTTGCAGCGCGGCCTGGGCCTCGGCGCAGTCAATGATGACGCGGGGCGCGGTGTCCTTCGGCTCGATCTTGTCCCCCAGCACGGCCAGCATGGCGCGGCAGTCTTCCGGCGCGGATTTGAGCGCGAGCTGCGCCTCAGCCCAGCCGAGGCGCACGGCATAGTTGGTTTGGCGCTTCGATTCGGCGGCCTTTTTCTCCTCCTGAAACAGCGCGCGCAGCTCCTGCTTTTGGTCGCCGGGATAAAAGGTGCCGAGGGCGATGAAGATGTCCTCCAGCGCGGGGCGCGCGTTGTCGTTGCCGAAGCGGCGGATGGCGTCCCAGTAAATCTGACGCGCCTCGTCGAGCCTGCCCTCCTGCTTCGCCACCCAGCCGAGCCATTGCAGCGCCTCGGTGATGCGCGGGCTGTCGGGCCGCTCCTGCAAAAAGGCGGCATAGTGCGTCTTCATTCCCGGCAGATCCTTGAGCGCCTTGAATATCTGCCCGCGCTTCATCCAGCCTTCGTCGTGGAAGCCTGTGGCCGCCTTGTCTATGCGCTGATAGGCGGCCTTGGCCTTCTCCAGCTCGCCCAGCGCGCCGTAGCAGTCGCCCAGCGTGAGCTGTGCTTCGGCGAGCCATTCGCTGGTGCGGTGCTCGTTTTCAAATTGCTCCAGCTCCCTGATGGCGTCCTCGTACAGAGCCTCGGAAAAGAAGGCGTAGCCGCGGCGGAACATGGCATCGTCCACATACTCGCCGCTGCCTGCGGTGCCTTTGTTCACGCGGTCGAGGTAATCGGCCAGATGCTCGCGCGCCTGCCCCCACTTTTGGTCGAAGTAGAAGGTCATGCCTCGCCAGAAGAAGGCGTGGTCCCACATCTCATGCTTGCCGTTGATGTCCTGCAGTAGTGAGTCCAGCAGGCGACCGGCCTCAGCGTAGTTTTCCTGCTGGAGCACATTGTAGCCCTCCATGAAGCGGGCGCGCGGGGCGAGTTCATCCTGCGGGAAACGCTTCGCCACATCGGCATAGCCGGCGGCGGCATCGGCATGTTTGTACATGCCTTCCAGAGCCTGGGCGCGGGCAAAGAGAACTCCGGGCAGGTTCTTCGTCTCCGGCAGAGTCGCCAGCCGCTCCAGATAAACATCCGCCGCGCGGGCCGCGCGGTTCCAGCGCTCCAGCGACATCCAGCCTGCGATGAGATTCGCCGTGGCTGACTCCACGACCGGGTCCGGGTCCATCTGCCGCACCATTTGATCCAGGATGAGCGAGGCCTCGCGGATGCGGCCCAACGAAAAGTATGCCTGCGCCAGCCGCAGCCGGGAGGAGGAGTCGAACTGGGGCAACGCCTCAATGGCCGCCATGTCTTTTTTCATCTCGACCAGGCTCGTGGTGAGCTGGCTCACGCGCACCGTGTTGCCGCCTGCGCGCGCATATTCCAGATCGGCGTCCCCTTCATTGAGTCTGGTATTTTGCATCTGCACGATCTCTGCGCGCGCGGGCACGAGGCGCAGCACGGCGATGGCTTTGTGATGCTGCCCCTGCTCCAGGAAGTGTGAGCCCAGCTCGATGAGCAGGGAGGCGAAAGTGACGACCTGCCGCACCTCATCACGCCGGGCATAAATGTCGCGGCTGAGCACGATGGCCTCGTCCCAGCGCTCCGCCTTCATCAGCGCGTGCAGGTGCAGGATGTCGGCGCGGCCTCCGGCTTCGGGACTGGCGGCCCGGATTTCTTTCCCATACTTCGTGAAGAAGGTGATCGCCCCCGGCCAGTTCTCCTCCATGACATAAGTGAGGCCGCCCAGGACGAGCGACTCCATGCGCCGCGTGGGATCCACATTCGGGTCGGCAAAGAGGGCGCCGAGATGCCTGCGCGCCTCCTCAAACTTGCTCGTGCGGCACGCCGCCAGTCCGGCAAAGAAACGCAGATCGGTGCGTAGGGCAGGGTCCAGCTTCGGGTCCGCCAGCGCCTCGGTGATGAGCTTTTCCGCAGTGTCGAACTGCTGTAGCCGCACCTGGCACAGCGCCAGCAGCGGCCTCACCCGCCGCACTGCCTCAGCTGATCCCTCAATGCCGCTGTATTGCGTCATGAACTCGTCAAAGGCCGCCGCCGCCGCCGTCCAGTCTTGCTGGTTGTAGGCCGCCTCACCCGCCGCGAGTAATTCAGCCGCCGTCTTCTCAGGCGCTGCCGCCGGAGCCTGCGCGGATGCCCCTCCGGCTGCCAAGACGAAAGCCAGGCAGCAGACCAGTGGTAGGAGCCACGGACGTTGTTCGCGAGAGGAAGACATGAACCGACGGCAAAAAATCGCCGCTATTTTTGCCGCATGAAGCGCTGACAATCCAGCCTCAAACTGCGCGTCGTGTAGGTTTTGTCACACCGGCACCTTCAGCCCGGCAGCCTTCGCCAGTTTCTGCTGGCGGGTGTCGAAGCTGAGAAATTCGCGCGCGCTAAGATGCTTCGCTGTCGCCACATGCAGGATGTCCAGCGTGCGGTTGCCCGTGACCATGGTGTGCGTCTGGGACAAATGCTCCGCCATGCGTAGCACGGCATCGGCGTCGGCAGGGACGATCTGCAAGGCCCCGGTCACCAAATCCACGCTCCATTTTTCCAGCATGTCTTCGGCCTCGGACTCGGCGTAGCCCTTGTGCTTATCCTGCTGATGCAGCCATACCTGGAGGCGGATGCTTTGGCGAAACTCAAACTCTAGTAGCTTGGTCACATAAAGGGGTTCATCCATCTGCTGCCGGAAAGCATCCGCTTTGTCGGAGTTGTCTTGCTCACGGTAAAGCGCACAAAGAAAGCTGGTGTCCTGATAAAAGTTCATGGTTCCCCGGTTTCAAAGGTTCTCATTTCCTCGACCTCTGTCTGGGTGAAAACACGCCCCTTCCAGACGCGCTTTCGCCATGCCCTGTGCTCCTCAAGATCGAACTTTGGCGCAGAGTTTTTGCCAGAGGGTTTAGGACGGGTCAATGTCGCCAGCGGCTTGTTGTGCTTCGTGATCTGGATTTCCTCCCCATTGCGCAGCCAGGCTTCGATTTTGGGGAAGTCGTAACGGAGGTCGCGGACGGTGGCGGTTTTCATGGTGGGCGGAGTATCACAAATTTGTGATGATTTGTCCAGTCCGGCCTCCGCATCATCGAAAGGAGGCTTGCGCACTGCGGAGCGCGTTCGTAATGCCCCATGAAGGTGACGGCGACGTCTCTGCCCGATGTCCATGCTCCCCTCCCTGAACACCCTGAAACTCCCCGATCTCTGGCAGCACCATGCGGTGAACTTTCTGCGCGCGGGATCCGACGTGGTCGTGAGCGCGCCGACGGGGGCCGGAAAAACCTACATCTTCGAGCTGCTGCACCAGACGCGCTCGCTCGACGGGCAGGCGGTTTACACGGTACCGACGCGCGCGCTGGCGAATGACAAGTACGCGGAATGGCGAGAGGCCAAGTGGGACGTCGGCATTGCCACCGGCGATGTCTCCGAAAATGTCGAGGCACCAGTGATCGTCGCCACATTGGAAACGCAGCTTGAACGGCTGGTACGCGGCGAAGGCCCGGCGATGCTCGTCATGGACGAGTACCAGATGATCGCCGATGCGGCGCGCGGTAGTCATTACGAGGCCGCCATCGCGCTCGCTCCGCAGGAGACGCGCTTGCTTCTGCTCAGCGGTTCCGTGGCGAACCCGGAGGACATCGTGGCCTGGCTGCGGCGTCTGGGGCGGCCCGCCGAGGTGGTCATTACCACTGAGCGCCCCGTGCCGTTGGAGGAGGCACCCTGGGAGTCGCTGCCGCAGCGCATGGCGCGGCACTTCGAGCACTTCTGGCCAAAGGTGGCCGCCGCCGTCATGCTGGCGGACCTGGCCCCGCTGCTCATCTTTTCACCTCGGCGCAAGGAGGCCGAGTCCATCGCCCGCCGCCTCGCCGCCGACCTGCCTCAGGGCGAGCCGCTGGGCCTCACGCACGAGCAGCGGGCCGTGTGCGGCAAAGACCTCGCGGCATTGCTGGAGAAGCGCATCGCTTTTCATCACAGCGGCCTGTCGTATGCAGCGCGCGCGGGCGTCATTGAGCCGCTGGCAAAGGCGGGCCAGCTCCGCGTCATCGTCGCCACTATGGGCCTCGCGGCAGGCATCAATTTCTCCGTACGTAGCGTCCATGTCGCTGCCACCACCTTTCACGATGGCAAGGCGGAGCACAAACTCGCGCCCGACGAACTGCTGCAAATGTACGGCCGCGCAGGCCGACGCGGACTCGACGAGAGGGGCTACGTCATCACCACGCAGCAAAGCCCCGCGCTCATGGACGCACGGCCCGCGCGCCTGCACCGCAGCAGTCTGCTGGCCTGGCCCATCTTTCTGCGTGTGATGAAGCACGCCGCGCTGACCGGCGGGAACGCCTTCAGTGCAGCAGAGCACTTCGCCCAGCGCCTCTATGCGAAAGAGCCGCCGCTGCTGGGCCTCGAAGCCCACATCCCGGAGGGCACGCCGATGAACGGCCAGCAGGAGGCCAAGGCGCTGTTCGGCCTCGAAGCCACCGAGCGGCAAATCTTGAACTCCAAGGGCGAATGGGAGCGGCGCACCAACCTGCCCGCCCAAACCCTGCCGCTGCGTGATGTCTGGCTCGCGAGCATGGACAAGATCGCCCCGGCACTCAGCGCGCCCGCCTTTGTTGCCAAGTTCGCGCACGGCATCGGCCGTGTGGGGAAGACGGGCAAAGACCGCTACGGCATCGAGATGCCTCTCGGCCAGCCTTTGCCCGAAATGCCCGGGCACATCCGCCCAACTAAAAGTATGCGCAGGCGGCTGAACCTCCCGCGCCAGCAGGAAGCGATCCCGCTCGAGGAGGTGATCGTGCTCCATACCGATGCACTGGCACAGGCTTTGAATGAGACCTATGTGAACCATGCGGCCCATAAGATTCACGGGCTGCCTGTGCTGACGCACACCGTCGAAAAAGAAGGTCTCGTCTTCGCTGTCTTCGATCTCGGCGGTGTCGAGGTGCCAGTGCAGCGCGACTCGCATGACGTGCCGCTTTTCCAGCCCCAGGAGCGCACGCTTGCCGTGCGCAATGAGACCGGCGTTCATCTCGAAGCGGAAACGAATCTGGAGATTCGTTCCACGGATCGCCAGCCGCGCCCAGGCTCCCCCATCCATGCCTGGCGCACGCTTGGCCTCATGGATGCCGATGGTATGCCCACGCGGCGCGGCGAAATCTTCTCCTTCTTCCAGGACGGCGAAGGTCTCGCCATCGCCGCTGCCTTGGAGGACGAAGGTTATCCTGTGGACGATCTCATCCGCCACCTCGCCAACCTCCGCAGCGGGGCCAAGTTTGATCTCCCACTCGCCTGCGATTCCGAGCGCCTCGGAGCCGTCTGCCGGGGCACCTACGGCTTTATCAACCACCACGGTTACCTTGAAAACGGACTCCCCACCGACTACGGCGACGGCGCTGCGGAACTCCTTGAAACCCTGCTCCACCCTGAGCGTCCGGATACCCGTGAACTGCGCCAGGGCATCGCCGAGGGCGACATTTCCCGCGCTTACGTCGAGTGGCTCAGCCTCCTGCGCCACATCACCCACGCCCCCCAGCACCCCTGGCGCAGGTGGCAGGCGCTGAAGGACGAAGCCAAACGCACGCTGAAACACCACGACAAAACTCTGCGCCACATTTTCCACCTCGAACTCCCGCCCCTGACGAACAAGCAGCGTCACGGCAAGCCAAAGCATTACCTGATGCTGAAATAGCTGACGTTTCCGTCACAAACAGATGCCTTTCATTGACAGCACGGCCCTTCCTTCGCTATCACAGATGCCAGTCGCATGAATCTGCCGAACAAGCTCACCGTCGCCCGCCTTATTCTCACGGGCGTGTTCGTCGCGTGCTTCTATCTGCCCTGGGATCATGCGATGACGGCGGCGCTGCTCATTTTCAGCATTGCCTCCTTCACGGATTACCTGGACGGCAAGATCGCACGGGCGCGGAATCTGGTGACTAACTTTGGCAAGCTCTTCGATCCCCTGGCGGACAAAATCCTCATCGCCGCCGCCTTCGTCCTGCTCGTCGAGCGCACAGAGATGCGTGCATGGATCGCCATCGCCATCCTAGCGCGGGAGTTCTTTGTCACGGGCATCCGGCTCATCGCGGCGAACCAAGGGGCGGTGCTGGCAGCAGAAAGCCTGGGGAAGCATAAGATGGTGTGGCAGATCATCACCGTCCTCTTTTTCCTACTCAGCGCGGCCTCAACAGAGACTGTGTTCGGCTTCCTCCGGCCTTGGCTGGAGCCTTCGCCCGCGCACTGGTGGGTGGGCGCTGTCATTGTCGGCTTCACCACGGCGTTGACACTTTACTCAGGCTTCACCTACTTCTGGAAGAACAGGCATCTTTTCAGTGATGCCTGAACCCGTGCGGCATCTGCAAACTGCGGCTTCCATGAGGAATTCTAAAATCCGGCAAAAACTCGACGCAGGCAAGGTGGCACGCGTGTGCTGCCTCGGCGCGAATCTTCCGTATTATCCGCAGATGGCAGCGCACTATGGCTACGATGCGGTGTGGGTGGACGGCGAGCACCGCGTGTGGGATATGCGCGAACTGGCGGCGTTTATCGTGCGCCATCACCTAGCGGACATTGACTGCCTCTACCGTCCGCCGACGGTGGAAAAGACGGGCCTGTCACGGCTGCTGGAGGATGGCGTGACCGCGCTGATGATCCCACAGGTGAACACGGCAGTGCAGGCGCGACACCTGGTGGAGGCGACGAAATTCCCACCAGTGGGCGAGCGCGGCCTGGATGGCTCTGGCTTGGACGCGGGCTTTTGGGTGGGGAAAACGCCAGACTATGTGGAGCAACGCAATCACGAGACGCTGCTCATTCTCCAGATCGAAACACCGCAGGCTGTGGAGAATCTGGCGGAGATCATCGCCGTGCCGGGAGTGGATGCGCTGCTGCTCGGACCGGGCGATTTGTCCCTGCGGCTGGGCTGCACGGCTTCCATCCGCGACCCAAAAATCCACGCCGCCGTCGAAAAAATGGCTGCTGTGTGCGCGGCAGCGGGCAGACCCTGGGGCTTTCCCGCGGGCAACATTGAGGACGCCCGGACGGTGGTGGAAATGGGCTGCCAGATTTTGGCGATGGGAAATGAGTTCTGGGCGGTGCATGACCACCTGAAGCAGCATGGAGAGCAGCTCAATGGACTCCTCGGCGAACGCGGTTGAGAGGGCACAGCAACGCAACCAAGAGCTGCGATAAGTCAGTTCAGTTCACTGCATGTCGCGCTCTGCTTCCAGGATGCGTTGGATGGCGTCCAGAAACTCCTCCGCCGCCTCCAGCGGCAGCATGATCGTGTCACGGCGTCCGCGCACGTCCTCGGTGATCTTGATGACACGTCCGCGTTCGTTCTCCTTGAGGTCGAGGAAGAAAATCTTCCGGTCGGTCATAATCTTCTCCGAGTGCAACGGTGGATTTCCGCGCCTTGGCTGCTGCTCGTCGAATTCTTCGTTCCTCATTCCTGGTGACCTCCGCGTTCCGTACTGTTGAATTTCGAGCGCAAGTTTAGAAATCGGCCCATCCTTGTCAATCCTTCTCTCCAGAACGCAGCACGAACTTGGCGATCTCATGCACTGCTGCCGCGCCGACCGTGCTCTGCGTCAGGCATTCCGCAGGTGTGAAACCTTCCCGATGGGCGATGCGGCCCGCCTTCCACACCCACGCACGCGGGTTGCAGGGGCCGACCTTGCGCGGATCCGTCCAGGTGTGGATGCCCAGCGTCCGGTCATTCACGGCGGCTGCGATGTGCATCGGCCCGCTGTCCACGCTGATGACAAAGCGCGCCTGCCGCAGCACCCAGACCAACTCCGCCAGAGTAGTGCGGTTGCTCAGGTCGGTGAGGTGCGCGCCCTGCGGCATCGGCATGTCTTTACAGACGCCGACCAGCAGCACGGGCTGCGGCGCGAGGGCATCGCATAGCGCCTGTAGCATCTCTGGGGAGAGTGACTTGCCCTCGCCGCGCGACCAGGGATGCAAGACGATCAGGTCGTCACGCTCTGGCCATCCTGCGGGCCGGGTACCTTCCGGCAAAGGGAAGCCGAGTGCGCTGCTGTCCACGGTGATGCCAAAGGCGCGCGGGATGGCGAGGTAACGCTCCACCGCATGGGCACAGGCATCCACCGGAATGATGTGGTCGTGGAACAGCCCAGCTCCCTCGCGGGAATCTGAAAGCCCGACAATAGGCCGCGAGCCGCACCAACGCGCGATCAAGGCGCTGCGCAGCAGACCCTGGAAGTCGAGCACGATCTCTGGCTGATCCCTCGCCGCCCCACGCCATTTCCGCGCCCAGGTGCGCGCTTTAAAAATGCCCGTGATACCGCGAAATGACTTCCTTGGAAAAGCGATCACCTCATCCACCAGCGGCGATCCTTGGAGCAGCGGCGTCCATTCCGTGTTCGCGATCCAGCGCAGGCGCAGGTGCGGCCAGGCGGTCCTGATGGCCTGCACCGCTGGCAGCGTATGCACGATGTCCCCCAGCGAGCTGGGTTTCACAATGAGCGCGGATCGGAATCCGGCCAGTGAGGGCAGCCGGGGCGCGCTCATTTATTTGCCGAGCGCAAGACGCTCTGCCAGCAGGGATGGCAGCCCGGCGGCGCGGATTTTGTCCTGCGTGGTCTGGATGTCGTACTCCAGACGGCGGATGGAGATGGTCTGCGCCTGCACATCATAGATGGCATAGGCGGCGCGCCAGTCACCGTCGCGCGGCTGGCCCACGCTGCCGACATTGACAAAGTACTTCACGCCGCGCTGGAGCTGTACGTCATTGCCTCGCGCCGCGCGCACGGAGTCGTCCTTTTCAAAGATGCGCGGCACATGCGTGTGGCCGTAAAAACAGACCTGGGTGAACTGGTAGCTGAAGCTGGCCATCGCGTCGAAGCGGTTGGTCACATAGCCCCAGCTCCCCGGCGAGTCGAGCGTGGCGTGGACGATGGTGAAGTCGCGCACCTGGCGCACCAGCTTCAGATCCCGCAGCCACTGGCGCTGCTCCTCGCTGAGTTGGTGGCGCGTCCACAGCAGCGCGTTCTGCGCCAGGGGGTTCAGCTCCTCCAGGTTGCTCTCGCAGGCCGCGCCCTCGTCGTGGTTGCCGCGCACCACCGGGCAGCCCATCTGGCGTACGGTCTCCAGGCACTCCAGGGGGTTCGCCGCGTAGCCCACGATGTCACCCAGGCAGACATAGTTCGCGCATCCTTGCTCCTGCGCGTCCCAGAGGACTGCCTGCAAGGCCTCCAGGTTCGCGTGGATATCTCCAAAAATGGCAAACTTCATCGGGTGGTCAAAAATCTAAGGTTGGTGGGAAAACTTGCATCTTCGGGACACAGCGGGCGAAATCAAGCATTTCGGCAGCCGCCTGCATTTACATACCCCAAAATGCCGCCGGAGTGACAGCCAATCACAGCGGGAGCATTTCCGGCCAGTCCATCTGTGTCTCCCCATGCATCACCTCCGCCAGCACCTGCACGTCCAGGAACTGCCGCAGCACCATCCGGTTTGAGATGCTGGCCGCGTCACGCTCATCGTGCGCATGGTTCAGCAGGATGCCCGCGCAGACCAGTCCGCGCGCCTGGATGCTGCGTACCGTGAGGATGGCGTGGTTCAGGCAGCCTAGCTTGTTATTTACTACCAAGAGCACCGGCAGGCCCAGCGTCACGGCAAAGTCCGCCATCGTCTCCTTTCCGCTCAAAGGCACCTCCCATCCCCCCGCGCCCTCCACCAGCACATGCGAATGCCTGGCCGCCAGGGAGAAAAAGCCCTGCCGCGCCACCGCCACATCCACCGTGCGGTTTTCCAGCAAAGCCGCCGCGTAGGGCGAGGCAGGCACCTTGAGATAGACCGGATTCACTTCCTCCAGCGTCAGGACGCCGCCCCCGGCCTGCTGCAGCGCCAGGGCATCCAGACGGTCCCCGCAGGCAAAGGGCTTGCAGCCCACGGCATCATGCCCCGCGCGGCGCAGCGCCTCAATGAGCAGGCAGGTGACATAAGTCTTGCCCGCGTCAGTGTCGGTAGCGGTGATGAAATAGTGCATGAGCGCGGCACTACCCGATCTGCGCCAGGATCGCCGAGGCGATCTTGTCGGCCTGGCCTTCCAGATACTCCACATCACGGCCCTCGATCAGCAGCCGGATCAGCGGCTCTGTGCCAGAGTAGCGCAGCAGCACCCGGCCGTAGTCGCCCAGCTTCTTCTCTGTCTCCTTGATGATCTTTTGCGCCTCAGCCAGCTCGGTCATGGGCGGCTTCGAGCGCACGCGCAGGTTGCGCGCGGCCTGGGGGAATTTTTTCAGGCACTTGCGGAGCCGACTCAGCGGCTCGCCGGTCTCCTTCATGATCTTCAGCACCTGCAGACCGGCGATCAGGCCGTCGCCCGTCGTCGCCCAATCGCCGAAGATGATGTGACCGCTCTGCTCGCCGCCCAGGTTCAGGCCGCGCGCGTGCATCTCCTCCAGCACATAGCGGTCGCCCACATTCGTGCGCACCACGCGCCCGCCGAGGCGGGAGACAAGGTCGTCGAGGCCGTAGTTGCTCATCACAGTCACGGCCAGCGTGTTCTGCTTCAGCGTGCCTTTGCGCAGCATGGACTCGGCGGCGATCGCCATCAGCTCGTCCCCGTCCAGGGCGATGGCCTCCTCATCACAGAGCGCGATGCGGTCCGCATCCCCGTCATGGGCGATCCCCGCCTGCGCCTGCGCCTGGCGCACTAGGCGCTCCAGCTCCTCGCTGTGCGTGCAGCCGCATTCTTCGTTGATGTTAAAGCCATCCGGCTCGCTATGAAAGACCTGCACATCCGCGCCCAGTTGCTCCAGCGCCAGCGCGCTCGTGTGAGATGCCGCGCCATGCGCGTTGTCCAGCGCCACGCGCATCCCGTCCAGGCGGATGCCCCCCATGCTGGCCACGGCGTGCGCCACATAGCGCTCCACGCTGTCCGCCATGCGGCCCACACGCCCGATGCCGCGTCCCTCCGGGCGCGGTGCCTCCTCGCTCTCGCCCAGCACGATTTTTTCAATGGCGGTCTCCGTCGTGTCACTCAGCTTGCGCCCGCTGCCGTGGACAAACTTGATGCCGTTGTCATGGAAAGGATTGTGCGAGGCGCTGACGATGACGCCAAAATCCGCCCCGGTCTGCGCACTCAGCATCGCCACCGCCGGAGTCGGCAGCACGCCCGCCAGCACCACGTCCACACCGGCAGAGTTAAGCCCCGCGATCAGCGCCGCCTCCAGCATCTCCCCGGACGCACGCGTGTCCCGCCCGATGATGCAGCGCGGTCTCTCCGCTCCCCCGGCGGTCCGTCCCAGAATGGCTGCCGCCGCGCGTCCGAGGCGCAGCACGAATTCAGGGGTCATAGGGTGTCGGTTGGCCACGGCGCGGACGCCGTCGGTGCCGAAGAACTGGCGCTTTTCAGACATAGGCGCGCGCAGTAGCGCAGGACGCAGCAGGTGTCAAAAGATGGCCGCAAAGCACACACCCCTCGTCCAAATTGATGACGACCTACCGTGCGCCAGAAGCAGCGTCCGCTGCATCTATGTGGCGCAGAAAATATTTCTCCGCATCGTGTCCAGATTAATTTTTGCTCGACATTGTCACACAAAATCAGTAACGCTTATCGGAATTCGGGGTTTATAACCTGTGTCACTCCATCTCATCAAACCATGAAAACGCCCAAACTCATCGCAGCCTTTGCTGCACTGGCACTCACTCAGGGAGCCATCCTCGCCGCTGAAACCGACCCAGTGGGTTTTGTTTCCAATACTGTCCCTGCCAACTCCGACGCCGTCCTCGGCGTACCGCTTTACCGCGCCGCTGAGTTTCGCGGAATCATCCAGTCCATCTCCGGCAATGTCGTCACTGTCGTTGGTGCTCCCGCTTGGGCAACCAACCAGTTCGTCCAGGATCTTCCTGGTCAACCCAAGACTTACGCTGTTCTCATCGCCAGCGGCACCAAGGAAGGTATGATCGGTCTTGTCACCGCCAACGCGACTAACACGCTCACTGTCACGCTCGACTCCAACGATGATTTCACAACTGTGAAAACTGAGGCCACTAACCCCGGTGCTGCCGATCAGATTGACGTGCTACCTTTCTGGACTCCGACTTCTCTCTTGGGCACAGTTCCTACGGGAACCGAATTCCTCGGATTTCAAAGCACCGGAGCTGGAACCAATATTGCTGCCATCCAGGTTCTCGGTTACACGGGGACCGGTTGGGAAGATCAAATTACAAGCGATGATGCTTCACACCTTCCTTTAAATTTTGGATCTGCCTTTATCGTCCGAAACAACTCTGCTTCCGCAGTTGTAGTTTCAATGGTCGGATCAGTTCCGATGAGCGCTCACCGCACAAATTTTAAAACACTCGCTGCTTCCACTGACCAAGACATTCGTTTTGGCTTTTCAAGCCCGGTTCCAGAATCGATCATTTCCCTTGGTATCCCTGCGGCAGCCGGTGATGCTATCTTGGGCTTCGATAATGCCGCTACTGGCAAGAATAAGGCTGCGGCAACAATTTTTGCGTATGATGGTACTCAGTGGGTTGATGACATTACAGGTGATCCACTTGACGTGAATGCAAAGCTCCAGCCTGGTTTCGGATACATTTACCGCAAATTCAGAACTGGTGCCCCAGCAACAGTCACATGGCAGAAGCTTCAAAGTTACCTTCAGTAACTTTGACAATAAATCAATATATCTTCACTCCCTAAACAAACATATAAGATATGCGCTACAACACACTCATTCTCCTCGCAGCAGGCATGCTTGGATTCTCACAGTCTAGCTTTGCGACTGTAACTCTGCAATTCTCTCAGACTAGCGTCGGCAGAGCTACTGGCTTTGCAAACAATGCCGGAACACCTACCAACGGAATGCGCTGGGGCATTGTGGTTGATGGTTCTGGCAACGGTTTCGGTGCTGGCAACTATGATGTCTTTGATAATACGACCTCTGGGTTCTTGTCAGCTAGTTCGACTGTGACAGATGATTTCTTCGTGACTACTGGTTTGCTTACCTCAAACCAGACGGCTACAGGAACTGATCCTGGCGGCACTGGTGGCATTACATCTCTTGCAAGTATCTTTGCTGCTTACCCTGCTGGAGTTGGATCTGGGGATGCTTTCAGGATCATTTGGTTTGAGTCCACTCCAGCGGCTGGCTCATTCTACGGCATGTTTGCAGATGCTCTGTTTACTCTACCCCCCGACGGAAACACTCAGTCTTACGCCTCAGTCTTCGCTGGTGCTATTGCTGACCCAGCTAAGCCAGCCAACCTCCAGTTCCCTGGCACGATCATTCCTGAGCCTAGCCGGGCACTGCTTATCGGTTTTGGTCTTGTCGGTCTGTTCCTGCGCCGTAAGCGCTAATCCTGGTTAGATATCATTGATAATCTCAGCGGCCTCGGAGTGATCCGAGGCCGCTTTGTTTTGCGAGTGAAGACGAACGACGAACTCAGCAGCGCGGGTGCGACGCGGCGAAAGCGTGAAAACCGGGGCGGCCTGCAACTTCTCGACATAGGGTTCGCATTCATGGCTTCTGATGTTCATCGGGGCCAGGCTCATGTCAGCGACGCTGTTTTGCACCTCCCCTTCTCAAATGATCTGGCCGCTGCGTGATCGGGTCATCTCGAAAAAGGGCTTGGCTTTGCGGGGCGGGCCGCTAGAACACGAGGCTGTATTGCCTTCCCGTGCAGGATTTCCTCGTCATTGACCATGTCACCAAGTGCTTCGGCCCGCTGCGGGCGGTGGCGGACGTGTCCCTGGGCATTGGGCGCGGGGAGATTTTTTCCCTGCTAGGGCCGAGCGGCTGCGGGAAGACGACATTGCTGCGCCTGCTGGCGGGGTTTGAGCAGGCGGACAGCGGACGCATCCTGCTGAACGGGCAGGACATCACCCCATTGCCGCCGGAGCGCAGGCCGGTGAACACGGTGTTTCAAAACTACGCGCTGTTTCCGCATCTGAGCGTCTGGGAGAACATTGCCTTCGGCCTGCGCATCGCGGGCAAATCGCGCGACGCGATGAAAGAGATGGTGGAGCGGATGATCAAGCTGACACGCTTGGAGGAGCATGCAGGCAAACGGCCCGCGCAGCTCAGCGGCGGCCAGAAGCAGCGGGTGGCGATCGCACGCGCCCTAGTGAATGAGCCGCAGGTGCTGCTGCTGGACGAGCCGCTGGCGGCGCTGGACCTGAAACTGCGCCAGCACATGCTGGGGGAGCTGACGGCGCTGCACGCGCTGGTGGGCACGACCTTCATCTATGTGACCCATGACCAGGGAGAGGCGATCAGTCTGAGTAACCGCATTGCTGTGATGAACGAGGGCCGTGTGGAGCAGGTGGACGCGCCCGCCACGCTGTATGAGGAGCCGACGAACCGCTTTGTGGCGTCCTTCATTGGCGATGCGAATTTTTGCCAGGGCAGTGTCGAGGAGATGCTGCCGGGCGGCTATGTGCGCGTGGCGGTGCCGGGACTGAACAGCCCGATGGTGCAGGGCAGGCCGGGCCTGGCCTGCGGCCAGGGTGTGCGCCTGATGCTGCGGCCGGAGAAACTGCGGCTGAGCCTGACACGCCCGGCCAGTCATGAGCGGGTGAACGTCTGCCGTGCCGTGGTGCAGGAGGTGGCCTACTACGGCCCGCACATCCGCATTCGCGTGAACTGCGGCAGCCAGCGGCTGCAGGTTCAGGCGGTGGCGCAGCTCCTTTCCGCAGGCACTCAGCTCTGGCTCAGCTTTGACCCCGATGATGGGCGTGTGGTGGGGTGAACGATGTCTGCCCGCCATGTCAACGCCCCGCCAAACTCTGACCGCCCGGCTGCTCACCGCGCCATCCTTTGTCTGGATGCTGATCTTCTTTGCCTGGCCTGCGGCGAATCTTTTTCTGCTGGCCTTTCGTCCGGCGGATGTCACTGGCGGGGTGGGCGAGGGCTGGACGATCTCGGCATGGCGGGTGTTCCAGGAGCCGGGGTATCTGGAGGCGATTGGCCGGACGCTGTGGATCTCCGCGCTCACCACGGGCGGTTGCCTGCTGCTGGCGCTGCCGGTGGCGTGGCGTATCAGCCGGGCGGGGCCGCGCTGGCGCTCCTGGCTGCTGCTGCTGGTGGTGCTGCCGTTCTGGACCAGCTTCCTGATCCGCGTCTATGCCTGGCGCGTGCTCTTGCAGTCAAGCGGGCCTTTGGCGACTCTTCTGCGCGGCCTGGGGCTGATGGATGAGGATGCGATGCTGCTCTACCATCCGGCGGCGGTCGTGGTGGTGATGATCTACACATACCTGCCGCTGGCGATCCTGCCGCTGTATGCGGCGATGGAGAAATTCGACCCGCATCTGCTGGAGGCGGCGCGTGACCTGGGGGCGACGCAGTGGCAGGCGCTCTCAAAGGTGCTGCTGCCGACGATTCAAAAAGGCGTCATCGGCGCGGCGCTGCTGGTGGGGATTCCCAGCCTGGGATCATATGTCGTGCCGGAGATGATCGGCGGACTGGATGCGGAGATGCTGGGCAGCAAGATCGGCCAGCGGCTTTTCTCTGACCGCAACCTGCCGCAGGCCGCCGCGCTGGCGACAGCGCTGGCGCTGCTGGCCATGCCTGCGGTCATCATGGCGATCCGCAAACGTCCAGGGGAGGAGATGACATGAAGCTGCCGCGCCTTTCCACGCTTTGTCTCGCCGGGGTGCTGGTGTTCCTGTATGCGCCGCTGCTGGTGCTGATGGGCAATTCCTTCAACCTCTCGAAGTATGGCGGACGCTGGGAGGGCTTCACCTGGCAATGGTATGAGCGTTTGTGGAAGGATGAGGCGACGCTGACCGCGCTGATGAACACGGTGATGATCGGTGCCTGTGCGACGCTGGGCGCGACGGTGCTGGGGACGCTGGCAGCGTGGTGCCTGCACCGTTACCGCTCGCCGCTGCAAAGGGTGCATCTGGTGCTGACGGAGCTGCCGCTGGCGGTGCCGGACATCTGGATCGGCGTGGCGATGCAGTTGTTCTTTGTCAGCATCGGCTGGGAGCTGGGCTATGGCAGCGTGATCGCCGCACACATCACTTTTTGCCTCTGCTACGTCACCACGCTGATGCTGGGGCGGCTGCAGAGCTTTGACTTTCAGCTCGTGGATGCGGCGCGTGACCTGGGCGCGTCCGGCCCGCAGGTGCTGTGGCGGGTGATCCTGCCGGTGCTGGGGCCGGGCATCGTGGCGGCGGGGCTGCTGGCCTTCATTTTGTCGCTGGATGATTTCGTCATCACCTTCTTCGTCTCCGGGCCGGGCGCGTCCACGTTGCCCGCCAGGGTCTATGCGATGGCGAAGACCAGCCGCAGCCTGCCGGTGATCAACGCGCTGTCCACACTGCTGATCCTGGGCACGTTTTTATTGGCGCTGGCGGGTCATCGGCTGCTAAATCGTCGAACGTCATGATCCGCTCCCTCGCCCTTGCCCTCACTGTCGTCACCTGCTGCCAGGCGCAGGAAAAGCTGCACCTTTACACCTGGGCGGACTACGTCAGCCCGGAGGTGGTCGCCAAGTTCGAGTCGGCGCATCTCTGCAAGGTGGTGGTGGACATCTTCGACTCCAACGAATCCATGTATGCCAAGGTGCGCGCGGGCGCCGCAGGCTATGATGTCATAGTCCCCAGCAGCTACATGGTCAGCCTCATGGAGCAGCAGGGAATTCTCCTGCCACTGGACGCGGCAAAGCTGCCGAACCGTGTGAACATCTCAGCGTCCGTGCTGGAAAAAGTGGATGACAAGACCATGCGGCACAGCGTGCCCTACGCGACGAGCTACGGCGTGCTGGCTTATCGCAAAGACCGCCTCAAGGATGCGCAGGCCACCTGGGCGATGCTGGAGCGCCCGGATTTGAAGCGCAAAGCCTGCGTGCTCAATGACATGCGCGAGACGCTGGGAGCCGCGCTGAAGTTCCTGGGCCACAGCATCAACACGCGGGATGAAAAGCAGATTGCCGCCGCTGGCGATGTGGTGATCCGCTGGAAGAAGAACATCGCCAAATTCGACAACGAGCAGTACAAGAGCGCCATAGACTCGGGCGAGTTCGTGCTGGTCCACGGCTACAGCGGCGACCTTTTCCAGGTTGTGTCAGAGAATGACCAGGTGGGCATTTTGTTTCCCAAGGAAGGTGCCGTCATGGCCTGCGACGAGATGGTGATCCCCAAGTCCGCCCGGCAGCCCGCCCTGGCCCATGCCTGGATCAATTTCCTGCTTGATCCGGCCATTGCCGCCGAGAACATGGAGTGGATGGGCTACCTCTGCCCGAACACGGAGGCGCTGAAGAAAGTCAGCCCCGAGTTTTTGCAGAACCCCGCGCTGAAGGTGCCCGACGAGGTGCAGGCGCGCAGCGAGGTGATCCAAGACATTGGCGAAGACCTAGCGAAGTACACGAAGGTCTGGGATGCCGTGAAGGGCACACGGTGAGGCGCGCGCTTTTGAATTACCGGCTAAAGACTTTACTCCCGACGCAGCCCGGCTTCACTGGTGGTCCCAATCACATGAAGAAAATCGGCATCGGAATCATCGGCGGTGGCCTCATGGGCCGAGAAATGGCAAGCGCCTTCGGGCGGTGGTGTGCGCTCACGGATGTGGAGGTGCTGCCGGAGCTGGTGGCCGTGGCCGATCTCGTGGAGCCGGTGCGGGACTGGTTCCGGCGCATCCCCTCCTGCACGCAGATCACTGCTGACTACAGGGAGCTGCTGGCAAACCCCGCTGTAGATGTGGTCTATGTGGCAGTGCCGCACAATTTGCATGAGAAGCTGTATGTGGATGTGCTGGAGGCAGGGAAGGATTTGTTCGCGGAGAAGCCCTTTGGCATGGACCTGGCCTCCTCGCGCAACATTCTGGTGGCATGCCAGCATTCGGGGCGCTTTGTGCGCTGCTCGTCGGAATTCCCCTTCTTTCCAGGGGCGCAGCGGGTGATCGCGGCGGTGAACTCAGGCAAACTGGGACGCATTCTGGAGGTCGTGTCGGGCTTCCACCACAGCAGCGATCTGGATGCGACGAAACCGGCTAATTGGAAGCGTTTCAGCCACACCTGTGGGGAGATCGGCGTGCTGGGGGATCTGGGGATGCACGCCTGCCACATCCCGCTGCGCCTGGGCTGGCGGCCCACGCATTTGTACGCGCAGCTTCAGAAAGGCTACCCGGAGCGCCCGGATGGGAAGGGCGGCATGGCGGTCTGCGACACCTGGGACAATGCGCTGCTGCACTGCTGGACGCAGATCGGCGGCCAGGAGGTGCCAATGCGGCTGGAGATGAAGCGCCTGGCCCCCGGCGAGACGAACACCTGGTTCATCAAGGTGCTGGGCACCGAAGGCGGCGCGCGCTACTCTACGAAGGAGCCGAAGACGCTGTGGCTGTTTGAGGGCGGCAAGGAGCAGTTCTGGAAGCAGACGGACCTGGGCTTTGGCACGCCGTTCAAGGCAGTCACGGGTGGCATCTTTGAGCCAGGCTTTGCCGATGTGATCCAGCAGATGTGGGCGGCCTATCTGATGGAACGCGAGGGCAGGCTGGAGGGCCGCTTCGGCTGTGCTACCCCGGAGGAGGCTGTGGCCACGCAGGAAATTTTTGCCGCTGCTCTGGCCAGCCAGAAAGCCCGGCAGGTGATCGCAGTCTGAGGCCACCACGTTATGATTAGCAGCGCTGCCGCCACCGCCTTGCTCGCGCGGGCACATGGGCAGATGCTGATGCAGCGGCTGCGGCGTGAACTGAAGGTGAACCGGCTCATGCTGCTGACTATCGGCAGTTTCCTGGGACTTTACTGCGTGGCGGCCTATGTGCTGGTCGCACGCGGGCTGGACTTCATCAGTAAGATGCCCCTTTTCGGCCCGCTGCTGACGGAGCGGCTGGTGTACCTGATGTTCTTTTTCTTCTTCGTCATGCTGGTCATCTCGAATGCGACGATCACCGGCATGGGCCTGTTCCGGCGCAAGGACATGGACTGGCAGGTCGCCTTGCCCTTACCTTGGCGCAGCCTAGTGCTGTGGAAGACGCTGGAGGGCATGGCGCTGGCGAGCTGGGGTATGCTGGTGCTCAGCGCGCCGATCCTGCTGGCGCTGGAGCGTCTGTACAAGACCGGTCCTACCTTTTATCTGGCAGGCCTGCCCGCGCTGCTCTGCCTGGTAACGATCTCGGCCAATCTCTCTACCTGCCTGCTGTTGGTGCTGGTGCGCCACGCACAGCGCTGGTGGTGGAAGCCGATCTTGCTGACTGCGGCGGTTCTACTGGCGCGCTCGTTGCACGGTATGTGGACGGCCACACCCGAGAGCATCCAGGGCGGCGGCAGCATCGTCACCAGTCTGCATGAGGTGCTGAAGCACACAGAAATCTGCATGCACCCCATGCTGCCCAGCTCATGGGTCGCAGAGACCATCTTTGCTGCTGGGCGCGGACACATCGGTCAGGCCACCTTTTACAATCTCGTGCTGCTGGCGAATGCGCTCTTCGCTCTCGTGGTCACAACCATGCTTGGGGAGCGCTTGTTTTACCACGCCTGGCACCGGGTCATGACAACTGTGCCGATGGCAAATGCCAGAGCGGCCCAGGAGGCCTGGTACCGCCCCACCCAGCAGCAGCTTGGCCGTAGCTTTTGGCAACGAATCCTACGCATGGACCGCGCTTCCCATGCACTCCTGGTCAAGGATGTGCGCACTTTTCTGCGCGAGCCTTCACAGTGGGGACAGAGCCTGCTCATCTTTGGTCTGCTGCTCATGTACACCTCCAACCTGCGCCGCCTCGGCTACGATTTGCAAAGCCCCTTCTGGACGCTGGTCATCAGCCACCTGAACCTCCTGGTCTGCACCCTAGCACTCTCCACGCTGACCACGCGCTTCATCTACCCGCAGTTCAGTATGGAAGGGCAGCGCCTCTGGATTTTGGGCCTCTCCCCCCTGCCGCTGGATCGGGTTCTGAGCCTGAAGCTGCGCCTCAGTGCCGGCATCATGGCCCTGCTGACCACCCTGCTGATGATCATGTCCAGCCTCTCTCTAGACCTGCCCTGGCAGCGTGCTCTGTTCTTTTGCGCCGCCGTCATCATGCTCAGCTACGGCCTCACTGCCCTAGCGCTGGCACTTGGCGCACTCTTGCCAAATTTCCGCGAGCCTAACCCCGCCCGCATCATCTCCGGCTTCGGCGGCACGCTTTGCCTCATTTGCAGCTTCCTCTACATCCTGGGCTGTTCCGCAGCACTCGCTATTCCCGATGCCATCGCCTGGAGGGCAGATGCGACCAAGCTGCACCTCAGCCCGCGTCAGATACTGCTGCTCGATGTCTCTGCACTGGGGGCAGTGCTCTTCCTCACTCTAGTTTTCGGCGGGGTGCCCTATTGGCTGGCGAAAAAGAGGACGAAAAATCTAGATTACTTAAAAGACCTGTAGTATTCATATAGCCGAATCAAATCCATGACAGGTATGGCCCGTAGATCCTCCGCACTCGCCACCATCTCCACCCAGGATGACAACATCCTACGCTTCGACTCTGCACCCGAGTTCAGTGTCGATCACGACGAGGATCCCCCCATGGAAGACATGGACCAACAAGTTAAAGAAGCCCAACAACGCCTCGCCAACCTGCGCGTCGAGCAGGAGGAGTTGGAGCGCCAAAAGCAGATGCTCGAAAGCCTGCGCCAAAAGCAGGAGCGCTTCATCTCCGGCAAAAAGGAGATTGTGGACAAGCTGGAACGCTCCCTCCGCACCCTCGCCGGAGACCTGGAGGAGGCCCGACGCCGCGTGGACAACATGACCCTCACCCAGCAGGACTACCAGGAGCGCCTCACTGAACTCAAAGCCTTCCTGCCAGAGCGCTGGCACCGCAACCAGCTCGATCAGGAGCTAGACCGCGCCCTCACCTCCCTCAATGAGGCCGAAGCCAGCTACGAAAAGGGCGTCCGCCGCGTGCATAACCCGCGCAGCGTCGAGACCTCCAGCTTTCACCACATCAGCGCCACCGAGGATAGCGATGATGACAACCCCGCCCCACAGCCATCAACCTTTGCCAGCAGCAGCGGCGGCGACGACCTCACCGTCTGGATGCGCCGTGGCTTCGCATTCACCCTGCCCCTGATTGCCACTCTCCTCATCGTCCTCATCCTCGCCAAACTCATGTTCTAAGCCCCACCTGCCATGAACAAAAAAGTACGCCCCCAACACCCCAAAAGCGCCACCGAGATCGCCCGCCAGAGCGCACCTGCAAAGATGCGCCAGATCCAGTCCCGCTCCCGCCAGCTCGACCAGGAAATCCACCGCCTGGAATGCAGCATCGCCGCCGCCCCGCGCGCGCAGCGGCAGCACCGCCTGGCCACACGGGATACCCTGCCACCCCCAGAGCCGACCTTTTCCAAAGCCCGGCGCGCCACCAAGCGCCAAACCCTGCACCAGCAGCACCAGCAGCAGCGCAAACTGCGCGGCCTCATCATCGAACTTGCCACCGTCCTCACCCTCCTCGCCGCCGCCCTGGGCTGGATGAATCAGTGGTTCCACTGGTGGGATTGATCCGACAAACTGAGACGATGCGCTGGCATTGCTTGGCCTCTCCAGTGGATGCGGCTCGGTGCGCCAAGTTTGAGGAATGAGTCGTATCTCACCACCCTTGAATACTCACTCCCACGCCGCTCTCATCATCGTTGGTCATGGCGCCACGCTGAACCCTGACTCCAGCGCGCCGACGCACCTGCACGCGGACGTGATCCGGCAAAGGGGCATTTTTCGCGAGGTGGTGTGCTGCTTTTGGAAGGAGGAGCCGTCCATGCGCGAGGTGTTTGAGAGCGTGGACAGCGAGGTGATCTACATCGTGCCGAACTTCATCAGCGAGGGCTACTTTTGCCAGCAGGTGCTGCCACGCGAGCTGCGCCTGACCGGGCCGACGACGCTGCGCGACGGGAAGACGATCCATTACTGCGACCCCGTGGGCATCCACCCGAACATGACGCGTCTGCTTCTGCAGCGTGCGGACGAAGTGGCACCGGGCGTGCCACGCGGGGAGACGAGCCTGATTATCGTCGGCCACGGCACGAACCTGAACGAGAACTCGACGAAGGCCATTCAGGAGCAGGTGCGGCTGATCCGCGAGGGCGGCCACGATTTCGCTGAGGTGCTGGACACCTACATGGAGGAGGCACCCTTCGTAGCCGATTGGCACAAGCTGACCACCGCGCCGAACGTGGTCGTGGTGCCCTTCTTCATCGCCGACGGGCTGCACAGCTTTCAGGACATCCCGGTGCTGCTCGGCATGGAGTCAGAGCCGGGAAAGGCGCTGAGCCAGAACGATGTCTTCCGCCATAACCCGATCCCGCTACACGGGCGCAGCCTTTACTACAGCAGCGCCATCGGCACGGAGGCGCTGATGGCGGAGGTGATCCTGGACCAGGTGCGGGACTTTGATGCGCGGCACGGGGTGAAGGATGAAATCCGAAATCCGAAACCCGAATTGAAGTCTGCGCTCGCTCAATGGATCGCAGAGGGACGGAATGTGATGGGTCAGGTGAAGATCACCGCACCCGGGCAAGCACCCGTCGTAGCGGAAGGCGTGAGCATTCCGCCTCTTTGCGGGTTCGAGCTGCGGCATGTGGAGGATGTGAATGCGGAGTCCCTCACGCTCCACACCGCGCCAGAGGCGGCGCGGGAAATCGCGCGTTATGACGCGGCGGGAGAGTTCCGCCCGATCAAGACGGCACCGACCTTGATTCGCGGCTGGCGTTTGGAGCTGCCGGACCTGGCCGCCGTGCATCTGGCTCTGGAGTTTTTCTACCCAGCGGCAGTGGGCATGGCACTGGCTCAGGAGAAAGGCACGCTGGAGCCAGTGCCGCTGCGGGAGCTTCTGGGCAGGCAGACGGGGATGTACCGCTTCGCCAATGGCATCACCGATGAGCAGGCGAATGCCCTCATCGGCAAGTGCTGCGACAACGCGGCGAAGTGCATGAGGCGCATCGTCTTTCCGCTGGATGCCACTCAGCCGCTCAGCGGGCCTGCTTTGTCAAAGCTCGGCACCCAGGCCGAGGGGAAGATCATCCCGCTGCTGTGCATGGAGGCGTGCAACCACATCGTCTCCGCCGCGCGCAAGGTGGCGCGGGAGAACCATGAGGCGAAAGAGAAAGCCGGGGCGTAGTCCGCGTTGGTTTCACCGAACCACCTCACCCCCATGAAAACAATCCTCCTCCTCCTCGCCATGACCCTCTCCGCTGCCGCCGCTGATCTCCACGACATCGCTTTAAAAACGATTGATGGCAAAGACACCACGCTGAAGGACTACGCGGGCAAGGCTGTGCTCATCGTCAACGTCGCCTCCGAGTGCGGCTACACTGGGCAGTATGTCGGCCTGCAGGCGCTGCATGAGAAGTATGCGAAGGACGGCTTCGCAGTGCTCGGCTTTCCCTGCAACGACTTCGGCGGCCAGGAGCCTGCCAGCGAGGCGGAGATCAAGACCTTCTGCACCAGCCGCTACAGCGTGACCTTTCCCATGTTTGCCAAGATCAAGATCACGGGAGGCGACAAGCATCCACTCTATGCCGCGCTGACATCCGGCGGCGAGGTGCGGTGGAACTTTGAAAAATTCCTCCTCGGCAAAGATGGCAAGCTCATCTCCCGCTATGGCTCCGATGCGGAACCTGAAGGCGGCGACATCGAGGCCGCCGTGAAGACCGCGCTGGGCAAATGATTCGCATCAGTCTGCTGACAGCGCGTCATCAACCATCAGGATCGTCAGCTTCTTCGGCCCGTGCGCGCCGAGCACGAGAATGCGCTCGATGTCGCCAGTGCGGCTAGGGCCGGTGATGAAGGTCATCAGGCTGGGCCAGGCACCGCCGTAGCGCTCATGCAGCAGCGCATAGGCCGCTGGTAGGTCAGGCAAAAGCTGGCTGCGCCGCGCGATGACGACGTGATGCGGCGGCAGCACGCTGAGGGCACGTCCGCCGCCACTGCGCGCGGTGAGCACCACGCTGCCGGTCTGCGCCACGAGCGCATCGCACTCCGTGATGCCCGCGTCGCAGGCTTCCAGCTCATTCACCTCATAGCCACGGCTGACACGGAGCAGGGCGACTCCGATCTCGCCCAAGAGCATCGTTTCAGAACAGGCCGCACGCTTCCATCCTTCTCGTTCGGCGATCTCCCGCAGCTTCACCTGCGCCGCCGTCATGTCGGCGACCTGCACGAAGTCCGCTTTCAAAATCGCAGCCTGCTGGGCAAATCGTGCCACGAGATCCTCGCCAACCGCTGGCAGCCATTGGCGTGCCTCGGCATCGGCACGGCGCGGCGTTGCAGGCAGATGCGGCGAAGGCGTGCTGAGCGCCTCGCGAATGCGGGCCAGGATGGAGTCGCGTGAGCTGCTCATGACTTCCGGCTCCTCCAGTATTCGGCAAAGGATTGCGCTGCCAGCTCCGGCAGCTCGCGCGTCTTTGTCCAGGACTGCGCGGGATCGAGCGGCGTGCCTTTGATGAGGCGGTGCAGCGGCTGCATCCAGCGGGCGATCTTTGTCGCCATGCGATACAGCACGGGCTTCTGAATGACAAAGGCGAAGGCACGCCACACCAGCCCCTCGACCAGCGCGGGCTTCTGCGTGGCGGCATTGCGGCGGTTGCGCAGCAGATGGTGATGCAGGTCAATTTTCACCGGGCAGGTCTGCGTGCAGGCTCCGCAGAGAGACGACGCCTGGCTCAGATGCTTCCAGTCCTGCAAACCGCGCAGATGCGGCGTGATGACGGAGCCGATCGGTCCCTGATACGTCGTGCCGTAGCTGAGGCCGCCGATGTTTTTGAAGATGGGGCAGACATTCAGGCAGGCGCCGCAGCGGATGCATTGCAGGGCATCGCGCTGCTCAGGATCGGCCAGCAGGGCGGTGCGGTGGTTGTCCAGCAGCACGACATGCCATTCCTCCGGCCCGTCCACCTCATCCGGCTGGCGCGGGCCGCCATACATCGTGTTGTAGCAGGTCAATGGCTGCCCGGTGCCTGCGGTAGAGAGCATCGGCAGGAACAGCGCCAGATCGGCGAGGCGTGGCAGCACTTTTTCAATGCCGACGAGCGAGATCATGGTCTTTGGCAGCGCGGCAGTGAGGCGGGCATTGCCTTCGTTTTCGGTGATGGAGATCATGCCGGTCTCTGCGACGATGAAGTTCGCACCCGTGATGCCCACGTCGGCCTGCAAGTATTTGTCCCGCAGCCAGCGCCGCGCGATCATGGTCAGCTCCTCGGGATCGTTGGTGCTGGCGGACTTCAGCTTGTCCTGGAACAGCTCATTGATCTCCTCCCGCGAGAGATGCATGCACGGGAAAACAAAGTGATAGGGTGCCTCGTGCTTGAGCTGCTGGATGAACTCGCCCAGGTCGCTCTCGATGACGTTGAATCCCTCGGCCTCCAGGGCGTCGTTGAGGTGGATTTCCTCAGAGGTCATCACCTTGCTCTTGATGATGCGTTTGGCATTCCGACGGCGCAGGATGCTGCGGATGATGTCGCGCGCCTCGGCGGCATTGGCCGCCCAATGCACCTGGGTACCGCGCGCGGTGGCGTTGCGCTCGAACTCCAGCAGGTGCTCGTCCAGACGGGCCAGCGCGGCTGCCTTCGTGGCAGCGGCGGTTTCGCGCGCCTGCTCCCAGTCGGTAAAGGCGGACTGCGTGCCGCCACGGGTGACGTAGTACTTGCCCATCGCGCTCTGGATGCGCTGACGGTGGATGTGGTCTGTGGCCACACGGTCGGCATCGTTTTGAAACTGGCGGCTGGCTGTGCTCATGCGCTGGCGAGTATCTCGGCGAGGTGGATCGTTTTCAAAGGCATCTGCTGACGTGTGGCGAGACCTTGCAGGTGCATGAGGCAGCTCGAGTCCGCAGACACCATGAACTCCGCGCCAGTCGCGCAGGCGGAGGCGCACTTCACCTCGCCCATGGCGGTGGAGATGCTGGGAAACTTCGCCGCAAAGGTACCGCCGAAACCGCAGCAGGTCTCCGCCTCCGCCATCTCGATCAGCTCCAGCCCCCGCACCTGCCCCAGCAGTTCGCGCGCGGGCTTTTTCAATCCCAGCTCACGCAGCCCGTGGCAGCCGTCGTGATAGGTGACCCTGTGCGGGAAAGACGCGCCGAGATCGGTGACGCCGAGCCTGGTCACGAGGAAGTCGGAGAACTCCCAGCAGCGCTCCGCCAGCGCGCGTGCCGCCGCTTCTTCGGGATGCCCGGCGAAGAGCTCCTTGTAAAAGACCTTGAGCATCGCCCCGCACGACCCGGAGGCGATCACGACGGCCTCAGCTTCTTGCAGGCGCTTTAGCACCGGCCGTGCCGCATCCCGCGCCGCATCCCAGTAGCCGGCATTGAAGGGCGGCTGGCCGCAGCAGCCCAGCTCCGCCGGGTATTCGATGCGGTGCCCCAGCCTCTCCAGGATGCCGACGATGCTGATGCCCACGCGCGGAAACATCTGGTCCACAAAGCAGGGGATGAAAAGAGTGACCGTCATGTGGGTGGAAAGCGCGATGATGCGGCAGACCCAAGCAGGCTGACAACTCTGTAATTCTAATGCTGCAACATTTGTGCTGAATCTAGGATTGACCCGCTGTGCGGGATGCTCTGAGATGTCCGTCATGCAACCACGCAACCTCATTCTCCTGACCACCATGATCCTGATTGGCGAAGACTTTGCCGAGGCCCAGCAAAAGACGGCCAACTATGACGAGTCCAAGATCCCCCCCTACACACTGCCAGAGCTGCTGGTCACGAAGGCTGGTAGCAAAATCGAGACGGCGGATGCCTGGACCACGCAGCGCCGACCAGAGGTGCTGGCGCTCTTTCAGCAGCATGTCTTTGGCAAAACTCCCGCAGGCTGGGGCAAAGTCAGATTTGAGACCCGGCAGGTCAAAGCCGACGCACTCGGCGGCAAGGCTACGCGCAAGCTCATCCACATCGCCCTGCCGGACTATCCCGCCTGGCAGGGCATGGAGGTCATGGTTTACATCCCCAATGGCCTCAGCAAACCCGCGCCCTGCTTCGTCGGCCCCAGCTTTGGCGGCAATCACGCTGTCAGCACAGAGCCGGACGTGCCGCTGAGCACCCGCTGGATGCGCGCCAGCAAGGAAAAGGGCGTCGTGGACAACCGCGCCACCGAGGCCACTCGCGGCACCGAAAGCAGCCGCTGGCCACTGGAGATGATCATCGGCCAAGGCTTCGCACTCGCGACTTATTACTATGGCGATGTCGAGCCTGACCATGCCGAGGGCTGGAAGGAAGGTCTGCGCGCCGCACTGAGTAAAGACGGCGCGAACACGGAATGGAAAGACGGCGATTGGGGTGCCATCGGTGCCTGGGCCTGGGGGCTTAGCCGCATCGCCGATTATCTGGAAACCGACACAGCCGTGGATGCCAAGCACCTCGCTGTCATCGGGCACTCACGTCTCGGCAAAACCTCACTCTGGGCGGGTGCGCAGGACCAGCGCTTCGGCATCGTCGTCTCCAATAATTCCGGCGAAGGCGGCGCAGCACTCATGCGGCGGAACTTTGGCGAGACGACAGCGATCATCACCAAAGCCTTCCCGCATTGGTTCACGAAGACCTACACCAGCTACGCGGACAACGCAGCCGCTTGCCCGATAGACAAGCACATGCTCATCGCCCTAGCCGCGCCGCGCCCCATCTACATCGCCAGCGCGGTCGGGGACACCTGGGCAGATCCCAAAGGCGAATTCCTCTCCGGCCTGAACGCCGAGCCAGTATATGCCCTGTTTGGAAAAAAAGGCTACGGCGTCACCGAACAGCCCGCCATTGACACCCCCGTGGGCGACGCCATCGGCTACCACGTCCGCACGGGGAAGCACGACGTGACCAGCTATGACTGGGAGCAGTACTTAAAGTTTGCCCGCCGGCACTTCGGGCAGTGATGGCAGACTGCCCGGAGGGCAGGCACTCACTTCGCCACAAAATCCAGCACACAGGCTTTATCGAGCACGGGCTTCAGCTTGCCCACAAATTCCGAGTGCGCTGGGTGGGGCAGATAGACCTCCAGGCCAGCCTTATCTGCAAAGGTGACGAGAAAGCAGTGCGTGAAGCCATCGTTCAGCCCCTCAGGACTCACGTTCGTGCCCCACTCAAAGGCTTTCACCGTGTCCACCTTCTTCGCCAATTCGATGAAGGCCTTCTCGATCTCCTGCACCTGCTCCGGCGTGGCGCTGTCCTTAAACTTGAAGAACACAACATGGCGGTAAGGGGCGTCAGCGGCAGGGGCAGAGGTCATAAGCAGAAGGATGGTGGCGAGTGTGAGGAGGTATTTCATGGGGAAAAAGAGCGGACGCGGAGTCTTCATGCGCGCTACATCGTCGTGGCGGTCCTTCATTTATCAGCCAGATGCGGAAACCTGCTGGCGGCGCTGGCGGCTCCGGTCCCATCTGAAGCTCGACAATCCCGGCCGCCGCCTCCACTATCCGCGCACTTTTCTCCCATGATCGAACCGCAAGGCGACACCGACTTCTTCATCAGCTACCGCGGTGCCCGCACGGATTGGGCGCTTTGGGTGAATTGGGTCGTGCGCAACGCAGGCTACTCCACCGTGCTAATGGATGAGTTCAAAGTCGGCACTACCTGGACGAACAACATGCGCATTGCCGCCCAGCGTTGCCGCCGCCTTATCCCGCTTTACTCCCAGGACTACTGGCAGTCCGGGGCCTGCGTCGAGGAGTTCGATGCCTACTGGCCACAGCACATGCAGAACGCCGGCGCCCGCTTCGTCCTTCCACTGGAGGTCCAAACGTGTACGGTGCCCGACATCCACAAGCCCCTGCTTTGGAAGCCCCTCCACAGCCTCACCCGCGATGCCGCCCGCGCCGACATCCTGAAGGTTCTCGACGGCATCCCAGCCACCGGCACTCCCATCACCGAATCCGAGCCGCCCTTCCCCGGCATCGCCTCCACACCCAACTCCGCCAGCGACTGGCCCGAGAAAGTCGAAGAACTCAAGTGGCGGCTCGCCGATCACGACGACGCGCGACTCGCCTTCGCTGAACTCGTCACGCACAGCGCCAAGTTCAAGCTCCTCGCCATCAAAGGCACCAGCGAGACGGGCAAGAGCCACCTCACCGAGCAGTTCTTCAACAACGCCAAGCGCCGCGTCAAAGCCTGCCGCTGCGCCCGCTTCGACTTCAAGGGCACCGACCAGATCGACCAAACCCTCGCCACCTTCGTGCAGCATCTCGGCGTCCCGCTGCCGCCTGCTGCTCCCAGTCTCAGCGAGCGCTTCCGGCACATCTTGCAAAGCCTCGTTCAGAGCCCGCAGCCCAGCCTGCTCATCTTCGATACTTATGAAGACGCTGGCGACGCCGAGCGCTGGGTGCAAGACAGCCTTCTGACCTCCCTCCATCTCCACGACTGGTTGCGCGTCGTCATCGCCGGTCAGAAAGTGCCGCCACGCCACGCCAAGCTCTGGGACGACGACACCAAGGAGATTACCCTGGCTCCACCCGCCCCCGCCCACTGGCACACCTATGCCCAGGCCAATGGCCGCAGCATGACGCTCGGCTTCGTGAAGGAAGCGCATAAACAGGTCAAAGGCAGCGCCAAAGTCCTCGCCCAGCTCTGCGGCCCCAACACTTGACCTATGGACGCCGCCGAAGAACAACGCATCCTGGACATCCTGCGCGCCGCCCAGGGCGATCCCGCCCTGCTCGCCCTCGTGCCGCTGGATCTCACCTTTGCCGAGGCACCCCAGGCCGAGCGAGAGCGCCTCCGCACTGCCCTCATCGCCGCCTCCGTCCCACATTGGTTCGATGGCCCCTTCCTCGCCGCCCTGCTCGCCACCAGCGCAGATGAAGCCTGCGACCTCGTGGGAAAACTGCGAGGCCTCACCAACGTCGAGGACTTCCCCGCGCGAGGCGAGAGCGCCTGCAACGTCCACGAAGCCTCCCGCCTCGCCCTGCGCGAGCACCTGCGCACCCAGCAGCCCGGCCTTTGGCAAACCTATGCCCGGCGCGCCCAAGCATCTCGCGGCAGGCAAGGAAACCCACGAGCGCATCGAAGCCCTCTACCACCTCTTCGCCGCCGATCCCGAGGCCGCCGTCCCCGCCTGCGAAGCTCTTGACCGCGACCTCCGGCAGAACCCCGCAACCCGCTCCGCCCTCTGCCTCGCGCTCAACGAACTCACGACTGAAGGCTGGCTAACCGGGGCCGCCCTCGTGGAAGCCCTGCGCGCCCCGCTTTGGTATCGCGTCTCACGTGGAGAAGTCTCTCTGTTGGAAGTCGAAGCCCGCGAACTGCTCGACCTCGCTCAAGGCCACGCTCACCACTTCCGCATCGCCGATGCCTATGGCCTGCTGGGCGACGTGCATGTCGCGCACGGCGACCTCGCCCGGGCGAAAGAATGCCATAGCGAAAGCCTCCGCATCCTGCGCGAGCTGACCGGACATGACCCCGCCAATGCCGCGTGGCAGCGCGACCTCTCCGTGTCGCTGGTCAAACTCGGCGACCTCGCGGTGGCGCAGGGCGATCTGGCCGGGGCCTGGCGTTGCTTCACCGAGAGCAAGACCATCGCCGAACGCCTCGCCGCGAGCGACCCCGCCAATGCCGCGTGGCAGCGCGACCTCTCCGTGTCGCTGGAGAAGCTCGGCGACCTCGCGGTGGCGCAGGGCGATCTGGCCGGGGCCTGGCGTTGCTACACCGAGAGCCAGACCATCGCCGAACGCCTCGCCGCGAGCGACCCCGCCAATGCCGCGTGGCAGCGCGACCTGATAATCTCGTTCGAGCGGCTTGGTGGCATCGCCCGCGAAGAAGGCGACATCCCGGCTTCCATCGCTCATTTTGAAAAGAGCCGCGAGGGCTGGGCGAAGCTCATCCAGCAAGACCCCGCCAACATCAGCTTGCAGCGCGGAATCACGGTCCCGCTGAACAACCTCGGCGACCTCGCGGTGGCGCAGGGCGATCTGGCCGGGGCCGGGCGTTGCTACACCGAGAGCAAGGCCATCGCCGAACGCCTCGCCGCGAGCGACCCGGCCAATGCCGCGTGGCAGCGCGACCTCTCCGTGTCGCTGGAGAAGCTCGGCGACCTCGCGGTGGCGCAGGGCGATCTGGCCGGGGCCTGGCGTTGCTACGCCGA
>Ga0247844_1001014_pt1 | contig 55615 bp, 49 predicted proteins | sample LaCtaG_FD_192421 | JGI IMG/M metagenome (GOLD analysis project Ga0247844, IMG submission 192421) | Freshwater microbial communities from meromictic Lake La Cruz, Castile-La Mancha, Spain - LaCruzMarch201714.5m_1 | ecosystem: Environmental > Aquatic > Freshwater > Lake | place: Spain: Castile-La... | reverse complement strand
AATACCATTTGTTTTGAGGCTACCTGCATTCAACACAACTTCAGAAATACCGGCTGTTGGCGAATTAGGAACACTCAAAATGATTTGGGTAGACTTCTGTTGGTACAACGTGAACTCTAGGCTGATGCGGTCATTCAGGGCAGAAAGGTCGAGACCTACTTCAGTCGTTGCTGTAAATTCAGGTTTCAAATTCGGGTTACCCGCCGTGTTAGACAGGGTAAAGCCCGGCAAACCGTTGTATGGGAACTGGATATTTGGACCAAAACCGTCGGCCGGATTGGCGGTCACATAATAAGAGTCTGTTGCGTAACGCAGGCTCGCGCGGCCTACACGGCCGTAGTTGGCGCGCAACTTAGCAAGGCTCAAGAACCGTGATTTGAGCACAGGCAGGGCCTCAGTCAGGTTGAACGTACCTGCTGCAGAGTAATACAAATAGGAGTTGTTACCTGATAGCAAGGTAGAGTTCCAGTCATTCCGCACCGAAAGGTCAAGTGACGCAACATTGCGGAAAGAAGTGGTTACATTACCAAACACGCCAATAATACGGCCTTGACTGGTGCTGAAACTCGGTACAAAGGTGGTTGTATTGGCATTCAGGTTGCGGAAATTGCGTACGGTAATACCGCGGCCAATCACCTGGCTGAAATTATTCACATCATCTACGGTTTCCTGGCCCAATACAAAATTCAGGGCAAGGTCGTCGGTAAGTTGTTTCGTACCATTCAAGGTGAAGTAGGAGTTCAGGGTGCGTTGCAAGCCAATACCTTCTACTATACCGCCTTGTCCATTGGCCGCTGTATTCGCGCCGCCACGTGCGCCCAATTGGTCATAACCGCTGTATTTGAAGGTATAATTGTCCACACCGAGGCGATATTCAGCGCTCAACCAGTTGGTAAGCTGGTAACGCAGGCTGAAGTTACCAAAAACACGGGTCGTCAAATCGTTGTACAGGTTGTTTTTGATAGTCCAGTACGGATTGTCCACGGCAGCGTCATAGTGTAATTGGCCGCCGGTTGCATTTTCAAAAGGCAGGCCGGACAAGTTCCAGCTGCGTGGGGTAAACCAAGAGCGGAACAAGGGATTCGACAGCTGGTTACCTTGCTGGGTACGTTCTGATTTGTTGTAGCTGTAGTTCACCGAAATGGCAGCGGTAAGTTTGCTGGTAATTTCGGTAGAAGCGTTCAAGCCTACATTATAACGTTGCAGGTTGTTGTTGTCCAATACACCACGGTCGTTAAGGTAACCCAGCGACAAGCGGTAAGTGCTTGCGTCTTTGCTGCCTTGAAAACTCAGGTTGTGCTGCATGTTGCTGCCACGACGGAAAATATCCTTTACGTTATCTGGATAAGCGGCGAGTGATACCGAATCATTCGGGCTAACCAGTTTGTTGCGATAATCGCTAGGCAGCGGTACTTGCTGGCCATTAATGCGTGGGCCCCAAGAAGAGATTGCCGCTGGGTTGAAATTGCCCAAAGAACCTTGTGCGTATTCATTTTGATAGTCGGGAATGCGGTTTACCTCTTGAAATGCATAGTTGGCATTGTAGGTAATTGAATTTTTTTGACCGCTTTTGCCTTTTTTCGTTGTAATCAGAATTACACCGCTGGCTGCACGTGAACCGTACAGGGCCGTTGCTGCAGCGCCTTTCAATACGCTGATGCTTTCAATGTCTTCCTGGTTCAAGTCGATGGCACGGTTCGAAAGGGCCGGGCCGCTCTGCAACGGGGTATCACCACCGCTGTTGTCGATCGGAACACCGTCTACCACAAAAAGCGGTTGGTTACTTCCTGTAAAGGTAGTGTAACCCCGAATGATGATGCTGGAACCGGTAAAGGAACCACCCGAACCGCTGATGCGAATACCTGGTACTTTGGCATTCAAGGCATTGGTTACGTTGGTTACCCGTGCGGTGGTCAGGTCTTTCGAACTGATTTCACTGACCGCATAACCCAGGTTGCTTTTGTCTTTTTTGACACCAAAAGCAGTGACCACGGTTTCTTGCAAAATCAGGCCTTCTTCCAACACAATGTCGGCAACGTTACTTGCGCCAATGGTCGCTTCCGTGGTTTTGTAACCGGAGTAGGTTACGACCAAGGTGGTAGCGCCTTCTGATACATTGAGTTTGTAATCGCCATTGAGATCCGTTTTGGCGCCAACGGTAGTGCCCTTCACAACAATAGTAGCACCGATCAGCGCTTCACCATTGGGGGCAGAGATTTTTCCGCTGATGGTACGCTGGCCCATGACGGTGCCCGTAGCCAATGCGAAAAGCAGCATTGTTAACAATTTCTTCATAAAAAAGATTTGACTGGTTAATAAATCGGATTAAATCGAAGGCAAATTAACGTAGTATTGCTATTGAATTCAACATTTTACCCGGAAAATAATTTGTTATGTATTGAATTAGCAGTTTTTTGAAATTTTGACCTTGTTTTTTGAAATTATGGACTGTGTTCGCGGAGAATTATTAGAAATCCTATAACTTCACAGCATGGAACGAGTTTACAATTGGGGCATTATTGGCATGGGTAAAATTGCCTGCAAATTTGCCGACGATTTGCGCCTGCTGCCCAATGCCCGCTTACACGCCGTCGCTTCGGCCTCCCTCGAACGTGCCCAGGATTTTGCGGCCGCATATGATGTTCCCCACGCCTATGGCACCTATGAGGAAATTGTGGAATGTCCCGATCTGGATATTGTATATGTCGCCACCCCCCACGCCTTGCATTTTACGTGCGCCATGTTGTGCCTGAGTTGCCGCATTCCGGTGCTCTGCGAAAAGCCGTTCGCCATGAATGCCCATGAGGCGCGGAAAATGATCGAGCTGGCACACCATAATCAGGTATTTTTGATGGAGGCCTTGTGGACCTGCTTTATGCCTTCGTTTCAGCGGGCGCTCGAACTGGCGGAATCGGGCGCAATTGGCACGGTGCATACCGTAAAATCCGATTTTGGCTTCAAATTGCCCTTGGACCCTAATTCCCGGCTGTTTAACAAAACCCTGGGTGGGGGCGCGCTCCTCGATATTGGCATCTATCCGGTGATGCTGGCCATGCGTGTTTTTGGAAAGCCCGATGCGCTGCATATTCAAGCCGCTGCTACTTTTACCGAAACAGAAGTAGACGATACCTGTGTTTTTACTTTTCAATATCCCGAAAAACGCATCGCATTGGGGCATGCGACGGTAGCAGCCAATACGCCCGTGGAAGCCTGGATACTAGGTACTGAAGGCAGCATTTATCTGCATCCGCGCTGGCATCATACCGCTCAACTCACCATCGCGCAATATCAAGACCGTGCTGAAGAAACCCGGGAAGAATATTTTCCTTACGCGGGTTGGGGCTATCACCTGGAAGCCCAACACGTCATGGAATGCCTCGAAAATGGCTTACAGGAAAGCCCAACAGTACCCCTCCATTTTACCCTCGCCCTGGCTGAAACGCTGGATACTATTCGGGAAAAAGTAGGACTGGCTTATTGAGTTTTCCAAACAAAGCGCGCACTGAACCTAAGTGGACCTAAGCTCGGTGGCCATTTTTTGTGTATTTTTCCTGGGAATACGGTAGTTTTGATGATAATTTTACCCAAACCTGACTTCTACGCGGGCCTAAATGCCTATCCTTGCGCCTGTTTAAACACATCCAACCCTTTTCCTGATCACGATGCGGCGGGTACAAGCAAATTGTATCTTCGCTCTAACCTACTATTGATTTTCATGCGTCCATTTATCTACGGCCTTTTTTGCTTTTTTTCCGTTTTCGCTGCACAAGCCCAGCCACAAGCCACCACTACCCCTGCACCCGAAAAACACTTGCGCAACATCCAACAACTTACTTTCGGCGGCGATAATGCCGAAGCTTATTGGAGCCCAGACAGCAAGTGGCTTACTTTCCAAAGCAATTATGCAAAATGGGGGGTGAAATGTGACCAAATTTTTGCCATGAAGGTGAAAAAGGCGGCAAACAATCCAACGTACATGCCACAAATCATCAGTGGCGGAAAAGGCCGTACGACCTGTTCGTTTTTTATGCCCGATGGCAAACATATTATATACGCCAGCACCGTTTCTGCCGGTGACACTTGCCCCGCTGTACCCAACCTGCGCCGCGATGGCAAATACCTGTGGCCGGTGTACAGCAGTTATGATATTTATGTATCTGACCTGAAAGGGAAAAACACCAAACGCCTGACCAATTCGCCCGGCTACGATGCCGAGGCGGTTTTAAGCCCAAAAGGCGATAAAATTCTGTTTACCAGCGATCGTTCCGGCGATCTGGAGTTGTGGACCATGAACCTCGATGGCTCTAACCCAAAACAGATTACCAATGCATTGGGCTACGACGGCGGGGCATTTTTCAGCAAAGACGGCACTAAAATCGTGTACCGTGCCAGCCGCCCGAAAACAGAGGCCGAAATTAAGGAATACAAGGATTTGTTGAAAGAAGGCCTGGTTGCGCCCGTGGCCATGGAAATTTTTGTGTGCAATGCCGATGGATCCAATGTGCATCAGGTAACCAACTTGGGTAAAGCCAATTGGGCGCCGTTCTTTCACCCGGATGGAAAACGCATTATGTTTTCAAGCAACCACCAATCCAAACGGGGCTACGACTTTCACTTGTACCTGATCAATGAAGATGGGACGGGTTTGGAGCAAATTACCACCGAAAGTATCTTCAACTCTTTTGCCATGTTTTCGCCCGATGGCAAAAAGATTGCATTTAGTTCCAACCGCAACAACGGCAACACGCGGGACACCAATGTGTTTATGGCCGATTGGGTAGATTAGTCAATCGATTGCGATGGAGGCATTTGGCCAGTATATTTGCCAAATGCCTCCACTGCAACAAGACTATTTGAATTCAAATGCTTTTCCCCAGTTTTCAAGTTCTTCAGCCGTCCAGAGTTCCGGGAAAAATACGACCTTTTGGAACCGTGGAGGCAGGTATTTTTGCCAATTGGTACCGCCGGTTGCTTCAATTTCCTTTGGCTTGGCATCGAGGTAACGTACCGCAGAACGGTAATGCGACAAGGCCCAGCGTACGTTGGAATTTTGGTCGTGCTCGCGTAGGAGTGCGCGCAACTCGGGGTCTTGTTGCTCCTCCGTCGATAACTTCAAATACAACTGACGCAGGTTGCTTTTTTGATATTGTTGGGCAAAACGCACGAGTTCTTCGGCGTATTTTTCTTCAAATTGGCGCAGGGTAAGCGTTTTTTTGCCAGAAGCCAGTTCTGTGGCACCCGATTTCCAGTATAACACCGACGAAAGTAACCGTACTTCATCTACATCGGTGGTTAGTTCGCGCTTGGAAGTATGCACCAGTTGCCGCAAATCCGTGCTCGCAATTTCAATCATGCGGTATTGCACACTTTGAAAACCGCTGGCGGGCAACAAACTCATTCGAAACTTCAGGAACTCATCGCGGTCCATGCCATCCACCATGATGTCAAAGGAGTCGATCAGGTTTTTAAAATACCGGTTGATGCGGGTCAATTGGCGTTTGAACAAACTGAGCGAAACAGGGCCTTCCTGGGTCGACAATTGGGCGATGGCATTGAGGCACAGCTGGAAATACAGCTCTGTAATTTGGTGGTAAATGATAAAAATCCGTTCATCGGGAATGGGGGTGCGCGGATTTTGCAGGCTCAAGAGGGTATCCAGGTGGATATAGTCCCAATAGGTCAAAAATTCGGCGTACAACAGTCCATCCAGGTAGGATTTCATATCCTGGCCCATGGCGCCATATTTTTCCTCCAGTTGCTGGAGCCTGTCAAGTATTTCGTCGTTCATAAAGCTGGGTTAGGTCAGGCTGCTATTTTCAGCCCCAAAAGTAGGCAACCAAAACAAAGGAACAAACTTAAAAACAAATTAGCGCTGGCTGCCAGCCATTGGCCTGCTTGTATCAATTGCCAGGTTTCGGCGGTAAAGGTAGAGAATGTGCTCATTCCCCCACAGAAACCGGTGGCTAGTAACAGACGCTGCTGCTGATTGATGGCTTGTTGCATGGCCAGTCCGGTCAAAACCCCGATGATCAAACAAGCGATGCTGTTGGCCAATAAAGTAGCGTACGGAAAGCGCCCTTGCAAGGGCTGTATTGCTAAGCCGATACCAAAACGGCACATACTGCCCAGGCCACCGCCCAGGAAAACGAGGAAAAAGGAATAAAACTGCGCCATTTTATATGGATAAATGCGGACGCGTACAAAATTGCCAGAACTGTGCCAGAATTTGGCTACAAACGGCCGCCGATTCAAACATGCCCATGTGCGCAACCCCGGGCAATACCGAAACGGAAAGGGCATCGGCCGGAAGTGCGGCTTTGAGGGTTTCTTGTACTGCAATGAGCGGATCGGCAGCCCCCAGGAGCAGAAGCACGGGACAAGTTGCCGTTTGAAGGGTTTCGGTGTGATCTGGTCGATTGAGCATGAGCTCGAGGGCTGCAATAATGCCTTCGGTTTCCTGTTTTTGCCCGGTTTCGATCAGGTTTTGCACGATTTTGGGGTGTGCTTTCGCAAATTCGGGGGTAAATAAACCCGGGAATAACTGACTTACATAAAGTGCCTTTTTGCCTGATTGCAGCAGTTCAATGCCTTTTTGCCGGGCTTTTACTCGTTCGGGCGTATCCGCAAAAGGATGTGCATGGAACAAACCGTATCCAAGCAGACGATCTGCATATTTTTGCGCAAATTCAAGGGCTACATACCCACCCAGGGAGTGCCCCACCAGCACACATTGTTGTACTTCAGCAGCATCGAGTACCGCCTGGACGCAGGCTGCATAATGGGCAATACTTGCTTCCGTGGGCAAACTGGAAGACCCAAATCCCGGCAAGTCGATCCGCAAAATTGGCAGGCCCGGCAGGCGCGTCAACGTATCCTCCCAAATAGAAGATGTTTCACAAAAACCATGTAATAATACCAAAGGGATCGGCCCGACAGCACCATCTTGATGCCAGGAAAGGGTGGTGTTTTGAAAAACGCAGCTGTATTTCATCCTGCGAATTTAAAAAAAATGCGCGGTGCCAGCATACTTTTTACAAGAAACCTTGAAATATGCAGACATTTGCTGCGCACTAAACAAATACCTTATGCATTCCTGGTTATCCATTCCTTCCGAATCTGATTTTTCACTGCAAAACTTGCCGTATGGCGTCTTTCACCTGGGCGATGGCCGTTTGCGTGCCGGTATGGCCATTGGCGATCATATTATTGATCTGGCGGCCGCTTCCGAGCTGGGGCTGTTTGGTAAAAAGCGGTTTTTTTATAAAATATTTACCCAAAGCACCCTCAATGATTTTATCGCGCTGGGCAAACCGGTCACCAACCGCGTTCGGAAAAAAGTGCAGGATTGGTTGCGGCTGGAACAACGGCCCGACAATGCAGCACAAATACTGGTCAACCGTGCCGAGGCGCAGATGGTCATGCCGATTCGGGTGCCCAACTACACCGATTTTTATAGCAGCATCGAACATGCCACCAATGTAGGTAAAATGTTTCGGCCCGATAATCCGTTGCTGCCCAATTGGCGTTGGCTGCCCGTTGGCTACCACGGCCGCGCATCTTCTATTGTGGTGAGTGGTACCCCTATTCGTCGGCCACATGGGCAAATTCTGCCACCCGGCGGCGCACCCGATACCCCTGTTTTTGCCGCTTCCCGACAACTCGATTTTGAGTTGGAAATGGCTTTTATCATTGGCAAAGAAAGTCCGCTGGGCACGCCCATCACCGTGGAGCAGGCCGATGAATATATTTTTGGCCTGGTTATTTTCAACGACTGGAGTGCCCGCGATATTCAACGCTGGGAATATGTGCCGCTTGGACCATTCTTGGGTAAAAACTTTGGATCCAGCATTTCACCCTGGATTGTACCCCTGGAAGCACTCAAGCCCCACCGCGTGAAAAGCCCCAAACAACAACCCGAACCCTTGCCCTACCTGGCTACCAAGGGTTTGCAAAACTATGATATTCACCTGGAAGTCAGTGTGTTACACGGCGATCAGTCTACCGTGATCAGCCGCTCCAATACCCGTTATTTGTACTGGTCGATGGCGCAACAATTGGCACACCACACGGTCAATGGCTGTAATGTGCAAGTCGGCGATATGATGGCTTCTGGCACGATAAGCGGACCAACACCCGGTAGTTTTGGCTCCCTGCTCGAACTTTCCTGGGGCGGCAAACATGAAATTGCACTATCCGATGGCACCGTCCGCAAGTTCCTGGAAGACGGCGATACCTTGCGTATGCGCGCCTGGGCGGGTGCAGCCGATCGGAAGGTTGGTTTTGGACAGGTGGAGGGTACGGTTTTGCCGGCACATGATACGGCTGGCTAGGTTGGAATCTACATTTTTACAATGAGGCGCATCAATTCCGGTTTTTTGGCCCTTGCCACCGGAATTGAGTGCCCATTGGCCATGATGATCTCTCCCGAATCGGAGCGAATTATTTTTGCAATGTACTTTAAATGAACAAGATAGGAGTTGTGTGCGCGGAAGAACTCAGGATTGTTGAGCAGTTCCTCGAATTCGCGCAGGGATTTGGACAACACAATGGGTTTCGACTGCCCTTTTAAAAATACCGATACATAAGCGCCCTCTGAGGCACAATATTGAATGTCCTCTACTGCAACCAAAAGCAGTTCCTGGCCTACGGGCAAGGCGATGCGTTCGGGTACGGGGTTGTTTTTCAGGTATTCTACGGCAACAAGTTGGGCGGTATTGGGCGTTGCACTTTGCTCGGCTTTTTGAACAGCAATCGCCAGTTCGTCTTTATCGATGGGTTTTAACAAATAGTCTAATGCATTGAATTTGAAGGCTTTTACGGCATATTGGTCGTAGGCGGTGGTAAATATGACCTTAAAGGGAAGGCCTTCGCAACGGCGCAACAACTCAAACCCGTTGAGCATCGGCATTTCGATGTCCAAAAAAACCAGTTGCGGTGGCTGTTGCTGGATGGCTTCCAAGGCAAGTTCCGGGTCGTTGAAAATACCTGTTATGGTTACGGATGGGCAGTATTTTTCCAGCAACACCCGCAGTACGTCTGTGCAATACGGTTCATCGTCAATTAGAAAAGTGGTCATGTTTTTGATTGCAGTTACATGCTTTAAATGATACGCCGCCGCAATCGGTTTTGTGTAAACTGCCTGGATTGTTCATACCCATTTGCGCAAAACCGATTGCTATGGCGTTTAAAGTCGAATAAGCACCCGTGTTCCGAGCGCCTTGCCTGCCGCATCTACCAAATCGATCGTTTCGACGGCCGCCGAAGTGCCATATAACTGGTTGATGACTTCCAAGCGTTCGGCGGTCACTTTCATGCCCAGCGATTTGTGTACCGTGGCCGAGCGGGTTTTCAGTTCCATCGCTTTTTTCCTGCCCACGCCATTGTCTTCCACCTCGATACACAGCCTATTTTCATCCGGGTACACCTTTATTTGTAGTTTTCCTGCCGTTTTTTGGTGCATCAGTCCGTGCCAGATCGCGTTTTCGACAAAAGGCTGAATGAGCAGGGGCGGTACTTCCAAATGTTCGGTTTGCAACGCGGGATGTACGCTGATTTCGTATTCAAACCGATCAAAAAAGCGCATTTGCTCCATTTCAATGTACAATTTGAGTGCTTCTAATTCTTTGTTGAGCGGCACCGTTTCAGTACGACTATTGTCCAAAATAAGCCGAATCAAACGACTGAATTTGGTGAGGTACACGGAAGCTGCTTCCGGTTGGTTCACCAAAATAAACCGATTGATCGAACTCAGGCAATTGAATACAAAATGCGGATTCATTTGAGCCCGCAGCGCTGCCATTTCCGTACGGGCGATGCGTTGGTTGAACTCCGATTTGAGGCGTTCTTCCCGGCGTATTTGTCGTACCCGCGCTCGGTAAAGCAGCGCTGCCAACCCCGCCAACAAGAGTAATACGAGTGCCCGAAACCACCAGGTTTCCCAGAAAGGCGGGGCAATATAAATCGGTAATCGCTTGATGGTATTGTACCAATGCCCAGCATGACCGGTTTTTATTTCTAAAACATAATCACCTGGCGGAACCTGGGTATAACTGGCGCTGTGCCCGTTTTTGAGCACCACCCAATCGGCATCATATCCTAATAATCGGTAGGCAAATTCGTTTTTCTCCGAACGCGCAAAATGGGTAGAAGCCAGGTCGAATGTAAAAAAATCTTCCCGCCAACTGAGCTTTATGTTTTGTAAAAAATTGATATTCAATCTGTCCGCATAAGGTTTATCGAATATTCTGAAACCGGTAAACAGGATTTCGGGAGGATATTCGGGCGCTAACAATTCGTTGGGGTAAAAGGCCTGAAAACCCTGTGGAGCAGGCATAACCACCCCGCCCTGCGCATCCAAACTTAGGGGCAAGTCGATCAATTCCGTCAGCATGCCCTCTTTTTTACCGAAAGCCCTTGCGCGCCACGCTTGCGCATCCACGTAGGCGAGCCCTTTGTTGGTTCCGGCCCAAATACGGCCCGCATCATCACAAATCAGGCTCAAAACCTGGTTGGAAGGCAGTCCATTTTCGGTGTTCAGGGTGCGAAATTCCTGGCCAACAGGCGCCGCATCATCGAAACGAGATAGGCCACCCGGGTCGGTGGCTGCCCAGATATACCCCTGCCGATCCTGGCAAAGCGCATGTACAATATATGCCCCCAAACTGTGTGCAGGATTGTCTTCCTCATACCGATACAGGGTAAATTTGCCCGATGCGGCGTCGTACCGAAACAATCCATAGTCTTCCGTGGCAATCCACATCCTGCGTCGGCTCGGATCAAACAATAGGTCGGTTATTCCCAGGCCAATGAATTCCTGGTCGGGCCCTGGCTTCCACCAACGGTGGTTTTGCGGATGCCACACCAACAAGCCTTGTGTGTTGTTGGCAAACCAGTAGTTCCCCGCTGCATCTTGTTCCATATCGACAAAAACCGATTTTTCGGCCGGGTCGAGCAAATGCGGTGGTATCGGAAAGGCTTGCAGGCTTAGGTTTTTTCGGTTTACCTGAAAGATTTGTGTACCACCGCCCACCAAAAGGATACCGCCAGCATCTTCTTTCAACAACATCGCCGGACCAGGTAACGCAATGGTTTTCAAATGTTTATCTTTTTCAAATACCCATAATTGTTGGCCGTTTAAATCCAGCAAATAACGCCGTCCGTCGATCCTTGAATCCAATAAATGGTGGTAGGTGTTTTGGGTGGACACCTCTTTATTGGTCGGGACTTGTGTAAACGCAAAATGTTGGGCCTGTGGATCGTATTGCCACAAGCCGTTTTCGCCACCCAGCCAGAGGGTGCCGTTTTTTTCGATAAAATACTGTTCTAAAACTCCGGTTGGTGCCGAAAACTGGTTGGCTGCCGTGGGTAAGACCGGAATGGGTTGCTGGTCGATGCCTTCCTGGACCGACAAACCCGTGGACCCAAGCGACCAGTGCGAGGCACCAAAATTGAAAACATGGCTGTCAAACGGAGCGGGTGTTCCGGCACGCGGATAAAAGGCAAACACAGCCGTTTTTTTATCAAAACTGAACAAACCAAATTTGGTTTCCAGCCACAACGCCGTATCGCCTTTGGGATGGATGGTAAAAATGGTTTGGTAACTGATATGGGCCGTATTGGGCAGTGTTTGGGCTAAAAATGCCTTCCAGGGATAGGTTTTAAACTGCTTGTTCTTCGGATCAAAAACCGTCAGATCCCGGTTGTCGCAAGCCAGCCAAACGCCATCCTGATCGGGTAATAGCCCATTTACCAATGCATTGGGCAAGGAACCATCGTTGCGCCCCGTATTTTTCCAAACTTTAAAAGTTTCGGTGCGCGGATCGTATCGGTTCAAGCCATTGTGGGTGGCGATCCAAATAAATCCGGCGCTATCTTCCTTCAAATCGGTAATACATTCATTACTAATGGTGTATTGCGGTTGCCGTGTATCAGGAAAATAGTGCCGGAACGTATAACCATCATATCGGTTCAGGCCATTGGCGGTACCCACCCACAAGTATCCCATGCGGTCGCGCAGGACACACTGCACATGGTTGTCGCTCAAGCCTTCATTTTCGGTAAAATGGGTAAAATAGCGGATGGGTTGCGCCTGTAATTGCACACAACATAACAACAACAACATACACGCTCTGAAAACCATAAACCTGCAAAGTATAAAAGCCCTAAAGTTACCCTATCGAACCCGCTCTAACACCATGTTTCCATCCGTATTGTGTCGCGGATCTTCACTGCTGTAAAAACTGCTGCCATCGGGCCGAAACCAGGCATACACCAGGTGCAATTGGATGGTATTGCCCGTCCAAGTGCCTTTGCATTCATTCAGGTTGAAACCGGGTGGATGCGGCTCATGGACCGGACGCATTTGAAAATGCAGGTCGTTGCTGTTCCATTTTTCCATCCCGCCCCACACTTCAAAACTGTCGCGCCGCCCCTGCGATTCGATCAAAGCCATGCCTTCAAAAAAGGTTTTGCTGGAACGATCGCGTTTAATGCGTTTTTCAAAAAAGCGTTTTTTGCGTTTTGCATCGGACAAAGGCTCAAATATTTCGAGTTGAATGTGGTGGTCAATCTGGTCGGGATCGCGGAAAGTGCCTTTCCATTTTCCTACCAACAGGGGTTTATTCGGGTCATTGCTGTACGCCCAGGGCCGCCGATATGTGTCATATTGTTGATCGAGGTAGTAACAACCGTACCGACCCAATACGACCACCGCAATCAGTGCGACCACAAAAAGGGTTGTTTTATTTAAAAAGGGCATATTTCTTCGATTATCGGTTTACAACGACCGGGATGGCCTGTTCTTTTTGATGGGTTGTTACCAAGAGGATATATAATCCGGCAGGGAGTTGCGCCACATTGATTTTATTGCCTGCTATACTGCGCAGCAATTGTCCGTCGGTTCCCAGCAGTTGCAGCCTTTGCACGGTGGTTTCCGGCATGGTTACGGTGAAAAAATCACTGGAAGGGTTGGGAGATACGGTAATTTGCAATTCCGTGGTCAAATCATACACGGCGGTTATTGCACCATCGGCACCGGTTCCGATTACATTGGCAGGGGGCGGCACCACCAAAGCCGGACCGTTTCCGTATTCATCGGCCCCGATGTCCAGTACGCCCGTGCGGGTTTGCGCATCATAATCTTGTGCAGCGGGGGCATTTTGACCCGCATTAATCGCAGGACTGCCTGCATTGAGGTGAAATTGTGCATTCAGCGCCGGATTGATCTCGCTGCTTTGTGCATCCAGCCCCAATTGTGTTTTCCATTGCGCCATCGTAAGCGCCGGGTAACTCACGCCATCATCAAAACTGGCCGTACCCGTTGTTTTGTAATAAATATTGTGGTCAAATAAGTTCGTGCCGGTCAGGGCTGCTTCCCGTACTTGTACCGTGTAATCTTCATCGCCCGTGCCGCTTTGATCCACAAAAATGTTGTTAAACACCTGAATATTGAAGTTGGCAGGGTTCACTGTGGTGTTTTCATCAATATAAATATCGCCCCGGGAGATAAACAGGGGTGCATGGTAATCGGGCGAAGCCGTGACCACCGTATTGTTGTAAGCGCTGCAATTGCGGGCTGCAAAAAAGCCAATGCCCGAAGCGCCGGTATTGACCACCATGTTGTTGCGGGCCAGGCTATATTGGCATTCGTAATAGGCCGGATTGGTGCCGTCATTGTCAAAAAACTCTGCATCCGTGTAAAAACCGAGCAAAATACCGGCCTCCCCGGTGTTCATAATCAGGTTTTGTTCGATAATGCAGTCTTTTACGCCCCCTTTTGCATATACGCCCGTGGTGGAAGTGTGGTGGATGTAGCACTGCCGCACGACCATGCCATCGCCGTTTACATTGTCGATGCCTTCGGCGTTTGGGCCGCCGTTAATGGGCAAATTGGAAGGTCCTTTCCCGGAGTTATATAATTCACAACCAATGATTTGTATGTTGCTACAACCCGGTTTTATCTTAATGCAGTCTCGTCCGGTGTCATGCACGCGGCAATTGAGCAGGGTAATGTTGCGTGCGCCGTGGCGATCGGCAGGCGGGCCGCCCCATTCCCAGTTGGTTTCAAAACTCACCCCATAATAGTAGCCGCCGATAATTTCGAGGCGTTCGAGTTTGCCGCCCGACACATCCGGCTCGTTGTACCAAATGCAGGAGGCGATGTCTTCCACATCCAGGGGCGCAACGAGCACGGCCCATTCGCCCGGGTAGGAACGGATGGTGAGGTTACTTTTGGTAATGCGGATTTCATTGGAAGGGTAGGTGCCATTGCGCAATTCGATCACATCGCCTGGTTCGGCGGCTAAAATGGCGGCCGGTATAGTTTTGAAAGGTTGCGCTAGGGTACCAGGGTTGTTGTCGTTGCCGGTGGGCGCAACATACCAGTTTGCGGCGTTTAGTTGGCCTAAACACAGCAGGGCAGCAAGGAAAAGTAAGGGAAATTTCATGGATGTTTTTAATTTTCTCCAAAGATGGGACCTGCAAGTGGGTGAAAAAAGGTCGGGTTTTTGTTTGGCGGGTTTGGGTTTTGGAATGGGGGCTATCGGATGCGTGGTTAATGAACCGCTTGATCTGCCTAGACTATATTATTTTGCCCAAAAGATGGACATTTGTTTTTTAAAAAATAGGGAAAAATTAACTGATAATGCCAAGTTCACCTTTAATATACCCTTTTAAACGCCCAATTACCGTACTGCGTTACGTTCCGCAAGAAATCGTGTGGCACAAAGCCGAATACCGGGCTTTAGCCACCCACTTGCCGGAATGGGATAAATCCGCCACCCTACACAATGGCTGCGTGCGGGACGGTCGCTTATTGTTGCGCCAGGACCTGCTTTCCACGGTGGAGCAATTGCCAACGAATACGCTGTTGTTGCGGGGTACACGTTCGGCAGACTGGATCGAACTGTTTCATCGCGCGCACGATTTGCCTTTTTTTCTTCAATTGAAAAAACTAGAAGACGCCATTTGGGTCGCCTGTAAAGATGAATATTATCCGCATTTTGGGTCCAAAAAACGCGATGCCTTCGATATTTTGCCTTTACTGCCGGGCAAAAGCGCGGCTATCCATATCAATGCCCGCTATTGGCACACCATGATGGGCGTTGGTACCGATACCCATTATGTAGAAAACTACTTGTATTTGGAGCATTTGGGTCAATTTGAGCAGGCCGAGTTGGTAGAAAACCTGGCCGAGAATTTCCATTTTCAGCCGCAGAAGGAATTGGATTTGCGGCAGATGTTGTATTAAGTTTACTCAATTAAACTCCCACCCCAATAAAACTGTTCAAAATTATTTGTGGGCTGGTGCCTTCCAATCAAGCGGCAATCTGTAATGCCTATTTGTGCGGCGCGTTGGTTCAATTTATGCAAATCTGCTTCTACAGGCGTTTCTTTTACTTCAAATGCAATCGTTTCATCCAAGATAAAATCAATTTCTTGTCCGGATAACTTTTGAAAGTATTGTAATTTTCCACGCTGCATCAATTGAATGGCAATCGCATTTTCGAAAATCTGGCCACTGCTCATTTGACCTAAATATTGAAGGATTCCAGTGTCAGAAAGGTAAATTTTTTGCTGTTTGCTCAATTCTCGATCTGGACTTTTGCTAAATGCGGTAACTGGAATAATAAAATAGGTGTATTGAAGCAAGTGTAAATAGTCTTTTAACTTGTTTCGATTAATCCCAAGGATAACCCCAAGTTTAGAATAGTCTACCCGATGGCCAGAACGTACTGCTAATAATCGGATCAACTTTAAGAGATCATCAGAAGCCGAAAAGTCAGAAAGCAGCCGAATGTCTAATTCGATATAGGCATTTACCAAGTCTTTAATAAAATAACGTTTATCTGCTTCACTGGTGGCCGTTACGACTTCCGGGAATCCGCCAAAGCGCAAAAATTCTTCATATAGTGCTTTCCATTTTAAATAGAAACTCAGATTAAATGGCTGATTTCCAAATTTTAATAAAATATCCGCATCCCGATTTTTAAATTTTACAAATTCATAAAAGTCTAAAGGGTACATTTCAAAAATACGTTTCCTTCCTGCCAGGCTCTCTGAAAAGCGATTTTTTAAATAATAGGAACTGGAACCACTCACGATGAATTTGACCTGATAGGTATCGTACAAGTATTTTATCACACTGGGTGCTTGTGGCGTAAGTTGTATCTCATCGATGGCAATTACTGCGGGTTGGCTAAAATCAATGCCTTCAATGGACAAGTTGATCTCAATATCCTTATAGTTTGTCAGGTTCAGGATAAATCGGTACTCAGCCCGTTCAAGATCCAGGTACACTTTGTTTGTATGAGGTACATTTTGCAACAAATACTTTACAGCAGTAGATTTTCCTACCCTGCGCATTCCGGTTATTACCGTTACTTGTGGTTGCTCAAGATGTGCTAAAAGCTCCTTAAAAATACGTCTCTGAATCATTTTATTCAATAATTTGCACAAAAATAATGCAAATTATTGAATAAAATGGTTTTTAAAATGACAAAAATGGTGTTTTAGGCTTGTGCAAAGCCACAGATGCGTATTGATAAGGGGATTATAAACAGTCCAAACGACTCTAAGGAATTGGTAAATGCTCCAAATCATTTAAGTCTTTATATCTGCCACTTGCTTTTTTGTTTCTCACCAAGTCTGGAAGTGATATATAATTTAAGGCAATATCGTCTATTTCGATTACCAATTTATTTTGGTAACAAGTTTCAAAGTCTACACCATCAATAGAAGTTATTACTTCAATTTTATTGGGAGGAATTCCTATACCAATTACACGTTTTTCTTGTTGCAAAACTTCGAAAAGTTCAAATGCTTCAGGTAACCCGAAACGGGTCAAGGATTCGATAACCAGATGCGCATTTTCGGGAGAAGTGCCAACCCAAAAGTCTATATCAGAAGTGTATCGGACATATCCGTGTAATGCTACAGCATAACCGCCAACCAATAGGTATGATACGTTACCCGAGTTGAGTAACTGTATAAACTCTTTGAAGTCCGGACTGAGTGCAATCATAAGAAGTCATGCGTGAACGAAGTAATTCGAGTGCAATCAGGCGCTCAAGGGGTGTTTTTGAAAGCCAATACATGGTTTCAGCACGAGGGTCTTCTTCACCCAAAGCGGTGACGCTTGTAACACGCCGATCCATTTTTTCCAAGTATGCTTTCATCCTACAAAGATCGATTTTTTTTTATTATAACCAAACAATCGCCAAAATGGCATTCCAATTAAACGGTTCAGAATTGTTTGTTGGCATACCTTTGATCCGTTCCGAACAGCCTGTCTGAGCGAAACACCGTTAAATGGAACCTAAGCCTACTCCTCCATGGAAATAATCATCAGAAAAGCAACGATAGAAGATGCCGATGGCATTTTATCCCTGTACAAAGCCACGGCCGCAGTGCCAGGTGGATTAGCGCGTACCAGCGGAGAAATTACCACCGCCTACATTGCGCATAACCTGAACAATGCCTTGTCGACCGGAATTTGTTTGGTGGCCGAAACGCCCGATCATCAATTGGTGGCCGAAATACACAGTTATAAGCTGGCCCCCGCTGCGTTTAAGCATGTTTTGGGAGAGCTTACCATCGCGGTACACCCTGATTTTCAAGGACAGGGGCAAGGAAAGCGTATTTTCAAAGCCTTGCTGGAAGAAGTAACGATAAATCGGCCGGAAATAAAGCGGGTGGAATTGATTTGCCGCGAAAGCAATACCCGGGCGATCGGCCTGTACACATCCCTCGGCTTCCGGCAAGAGGGGCGTTTGGAAGGCCGCATTGAAAGCGTAACCGGCGGCGTGGAAACCGATATTTTTATGGGCTGGCATCGCTCCTAAATTTCAGCGCAACAAGTATTTTTTTACATAAAAAAGCGCGTTCGGTACAACATTTTTGTACCAAACGCGCAACTGCTGATTTAAAACTTCTCCATCTTTAAACCGCGCCTTCCCCTTGTAGGAAAGCAGCAATTTCTTGATGTCCGCCGCGCAATGCGTCCTGCAGCGGCGTGCCACCCCAGCGATCGAGGGGGCTGATATTTAATGCTCCTTGTTTATAATAATCTACCAAATACTGTACGACTTCCATTTTGCCTTCCGCTGCTGCCAAGTGCAGGGCGGTGCGGTTGTCGTAATCAGCCACACTGAGGTCAACGCCACGCGCATACAGTTTCATGATGTTGTCCAAATCGCCGTAACTCGCGGCAAAAATGAGTTCCATCATATAATCGGCCTGCACCTCGGTACGGCGTTTGCGCGGGTCCTTTTTGGTCGAATTTTGCACCAAACCGTCGTAAATGTGCAGTTTAAAGCGCTCTACCAATTTTTTACAAAATGCTACCCCGCGGTTGGTGTTGCCATATTCATCCAAACGCGGTGAATAAATACAAATACCCATCAGGTTGGGTACCACCACCATTAAGGCACCAGAAACACCACTCTTTGCTGGCAAACCAATTTGAAAAGCAAACTCGCCCGAATAATCGTACATACCACAAGAGTACATGACCGACAAGCAGTTACGCACGGTTTGGGTTTCATAAATGCGCTTGCCCGTGAGCGGATTAATGCCTGCGTTGGATAAAGTGGACGCCGCCAAAGCCATTTGCTCGGCATTGATTTCGATGGAGCAACACTGGAAATACAGCTCCAGTACATCTTGCACATCCACGGTGTCATTGTCCATAAATGCCTTGTTTTCGCGCATGAAATAGGCTAAGGCGTTGTTGCGGTCGGCCGTGCGGCGCTCTCCGAGGAAAATTTCGGCATTGAAGCGGGGTTTGCGGCCAAATTCGCGCTCTGCTTCGGTAGCATCTTCCTGGTTTTTCACGATCCCATGCGTGAGTGCGCGCCAATTCTCAATCACAAATTCCAGGCGCTTGTCCATGGTTTTGTGGCGTTGCACCAAGGATGCGCACATAATGGCACCCGCATTAATGAGCGGATTGTGGGGCACCGCCACCGGATTGTTGGAAATATTGCTGCCTCCGTGCGCATCAGTATCCCCATTTCCGCGCAGTTTTAACTTCAACTCATTGAATGCCAGGCCACTAGGTTCCTTGTCCACATGTTGGTGCACTACTTCTTCACCCAGTTCTTCCAGTACCATGCAATAAGTAAGCGGCTTGGAGGTCGATTGCAGGCTAAAATCCAGCCCAAAATCGCCAATTGAAAAACGCTGGCCGCTGGTCGTACAAATAGAAATAGCGAATAAATCGGGGTCTACTTCCGCTAATTGTGGAATATAGGAGGCCACTTTCCCGCTTTTGTTTTTGCTTACTTCCTGGTATAAATCGGTAATTTCTTTGCAAAAATCTTCAAATTCCGGGATGGCCAAATCACCCACCAAGGCCTGGCGTACAATATTGGCACTGCCTACAATACGGCGGAAATCGTGGTAAGGAATGTACCGTTGCCCGTTACTTTGGGTCGGAATTTGCTGCAACAACTGCAAAACCGGTTTCAGGCGGATGTCATTTTCCAAAATACCCACCTTGTTGAGCCTTTGCAAAAACTGTTTTTCGGCCAGGCCTTCGGCGCTGGTTACATTAAATGAATTGTAGATGGCCAAAAGCTCATCTTTTTCATGTTGCAGGGTAAATCCATCTGTTTGGGCTTCTCCAGCGGCTTTTATTTTAGGTTCCCCTTCTTTTATAGTTAATTCCTGGTTCTTTTTCATGGTTGCGTGAATAGGTAAATGAATGAAACCCCCAGACCAAATGAATGGTCTGGGGGTAATTGCTTTATCAATAACGAATTTAACGCATAAACAACAACTCGCGGAAGTGTGGCAAACGCCATTCAGCATCGTCGATCAATGCCTCCAGGGTGTTGGCTGCTTCCCGGAGTGGCACAAACGTTGGGCGCACTTCATCATGGAAACGCTTGGCTTTTACCACCAGATCTGCTTCGTGTTCGGCGGCTTCTTTGGCGTGGTGCATGGCATGCAAACCTGTGCTTGCTTTTTCAATCGCAGCGGCTACTTCCTGTGCCAAAGTGCGAACACCGGCTGCACTTGCTTCCAAATCTAACTCTTTCAACCCTTTCGCCGCGCTGATCAATTTATTCAAATAGTTGATCGCCGATGGCAAAATATGGGTCGCAATAATTTCCTGGTAGCTCACTACTTCCATTTCAACGTCTTTCACAAAATAGTCGAGGAACGCATTTACGCGTGCTTCCAATTCTCTTTCGTTCAAAACCAATTGCTTGGCAAACAGGTGTTTCGCCTTATCGCTCAAAAATGCATCCAACGCATACGGTGTTGATTTGATGTTCGGCAAACCACGACGCGCTGCCTCTTCTTCCCATTCTGCCGCATAACCATCGCCATTGAAAATGATGTGCTCGGATGCTTTCAAATAAGATTGCAAGGTTGTTTCGATCGCTTTTTCCTGGGTGTGGCCTTGTTGTACCAACGTTTGAACGTCGTGGTGGAATTCACCAAACTGATCGGCAACGGCGGTATTCAACACGGTCATGGCAAAAGAGCAGTTGTGGCTGGCGCCTACTGCGCGGTATTCAAATTTATTGCCGGTAAATGGGAACGGCGAGGTACGGTTGCGGTCGGTATTGTCCAACAGTACTTCCGGAATTTTAGGCACATTGAGTTCCAGCGTTGGCGCGGTGAAGTCTTTGCCATTGTTGAAACCATTGTCTTTCAAATCCATCAAAATTTGTTCCATCAAACTGCCGGTAAACACCGAAATGATGGCAGGCGGTGCTTCGTTGGCGCCCATACGATGGTCGTTGCCGGAAGAAGCCACACTGGCACGCATCAAATCGCTGTAACGATCCACCGCGCGGATGATATTGACAAAAAAGGTAAGGAAACGCAGGTTTTTGGCAGGTTCTTTACCGGGCGACAACAAATTAATGCCGGTGTCGGTTGCCAGCGACCAGTTGTTGTGCTTGCCGCTGCCATTGAGGCCTGCGAACGGTTTTTCGTGCAATAAAGCCTTCAAATGGTGGCGTTTGGCGATGCGGTGCATCAAATCCATCAACAGCAGGTTATGGTCTACTGCCGTATTCAGTTCCTCAAACATCGGGGCGCACTCGTATTGTGCAGGCGCTACCTCGTTGTGGCGGGTAAGCACCGGAATACCCAAACGCAGGGCTTCTTCCTCAAAATCGTGCATATAACGCTGTACGCGCTCAGGAATGGTACCGAAATAGTGGTCGGCTTTTTCCTGTCCTTTCGAAGGCAAAATGCCAAACAAGGTGCGGTTGACCATCGCCAAATCCGGGCGCGCTTCGTACAGGTGTTCATCTACCACGAAATACTCTTGCTCCCAGCCAAGGGTGGCGAAAACGCTTTCTACATCGGCGTTAAAGTATTGTGCTACAGGCGTTACCGTGCGGTTTACCGCTTCAATAGACTTGAGCAAGGGCGCTTTATAATCGAGCGATTCGCCGGTATAGGAAATAAAAATGGCAGGAACGTACAGGGTTTTGCCCGATTCCAATTCTACCACAAACGCAGGTGAAGTAGGGTCCCAAATGGTGTAACCGCGTGCTTCGGCGGTGTTGCGCAGGCCACCGCTTGGAAAGCTGGATGCGTCGGGCTCGCGTTGTACGAGATCGCGCGCGCTCAGCGACTCAATGCCTTGTGTTTCAGCGGTGTAAGCCGGTTTGTAAAACGCGTCGTGTTTTTCGGCGGTGATGTTGGTGAGCGGCTGAAACCAGTGCGTGTAATGGGTAGCGCCAAAATCCATGGCCCATTTTTTCATGCCTTTGGCAACGGTTTCGGCTACTTCGAGGTTGATCACTTCGCCTGTTTTATAAGCCCGTTGGATGGCTTCAAAAGCAGAACTGGGCAGGTATTCCTGCATTTTAGCAAGGTTAAACACGTTTTTGCCAAAAATTTCAGAGATTTTTTTCTGCTCTTTGGTGTAAGCGCCTTTGCCGTTGCCCTGTACTTTTTCCAGGGCTTGTAAACGAATTGACATTTGGTAACGGTTTTATTAAGAATGACAGGGCAGTGCCCCTTGGGTGAATTTGACAAATGAGCGGAAAGGGCATTCCGGCAGGGAATACCATTTCATGTAAACGCGATATACTTTAGGGATAAAACTGAAAGGCGTGTATAATTTCACTACAAAATTAGGTCGTCCCTGTAGCCTGCCCCATACCAAAATTTAGTAAAAATCAGTGCCCGCCATTGATCCGTTCTTTCCAGTCGGTCGCCGTTTCTCCGTGTTGCGTCAAGTCAAGTCCTTCAATTTCCTGAATAGGTGATACGCGCATCGGCAACACATAATCGGTGAGCATAAACAGCAAATACGAGCCGCCAAAGGTGAACATGCTCACAATAAACAAAGCCAGCAAATGGAAATAAAACGTATTGGTGTGGCCATACACGAGTCCTACATCTTTAGCAAATACGGCAGTTAGAATCATGCCCACAATACCGCCTAAACCATGACAAGGAAACACATCCAGGGTATCATCAATGCCGGTTTTAGTTTTGTATTGCACCGCAAAGTAGCTGATAATGGGCGCTACAAAGCCAATAAACACGCTTTGTCCCACATTTACATAACCCGCAGCTGGTGTAATGGCGACCAACCCGACTACTGCGCCTACACAGGCACCCACGACGGAACGTTTTCTACCCGTTACGCCATCGAGCATGACCCAGGTAAGCATGGCCGTGGCAGAGGCAAAATTGGTATTAACAAAAGCCGTAATAGCCAAACCATCCGCAGCCAACGAAGAACCCGCATTGAACCCAAACCAGCCAAACCACAACAAACCCGTACCGATCACCACAAAAGGGATGTTGGTGGGTGTATGTACGTTGCTCATCGTACGGCGCTGACCCAAGAACATGGCGCCCGCTAAAGCCGCAAATCCGGCAGAAATATGCACCACCGTGCCGCCCGCAAAATCAAGCACGCCCCATTGCCGCAAAAAACCGGATGGATGCCAGGTCCAGTGTGCCAAAGGCGCGTAAATACAAATGGAAAACAACACGATAAATAACATCAGCGACGAAAAACGCACCCGCTCGGCCACCCCGCCGGTAATGAGCGCCGGTGTGATGATGGCAAATTTGAGCTGAAACATGGCAAACAAAGCAAACGGTACTTTAGTCGCAAATTCAGGCCGAACCGCCAGTCCGACTTCCTTAAACATGAAAAAATCGCCCGGATTGCCGATTAAACCGCCCCAATCGCGGCCAAAAGCCAGGCTGAAGCCTACCAGTAGCCATACAAGGCTGACAATACCCAGGGAAATAAAATTCTGAATCAGGGTGGAAATCAGGTTTTTATAACGCACCATGCCGCCGTAAAAAAAGGCCAAACCAGGCGTCATCAGCAACACCAACCCGGAAGCCGATAACAGCCAGGCTACATCGCCCGCCTCCACCGGGTAGGCTGGATTGGGCTCGTTGGCTGTAGTACTAGTTGGAAAAAATACACCAATTAAGGCAATGAGGGCGAGTAAAATAAACGGGATTAAATAGCGATTTTGTGATCGGAGCATAGATAGGTTGGACATGTTAAAGGTAGGGTCAAGTAGGCTTTTGCACAGGGATTATTGCAGACCTGTTGCGAAAACGCTTTTAAACCGCAAAACTATTCCGCACGAACACGATGGCACATACTCAAATTTAGTATTCCTGTTTTAAGAAAATGTAAAGTCCGGCATGTTGAAATTGTTTTTAAACGAACCCTGTACTTTGTTTTTTATCCCGATCAAATCATTCGATATTCGTCCTATTAAATTTCCGTCATGTTCAAAGAACGCGCGCCCCTTACATTTTACGTGCTGGCCATTTCTTTATTGGCGTTATCCAGCACCCTTGCTTATTTTCTCGCACGGAAGGGGCTGGAAGACCGGGAAAACGACGCCAAAGTGGTCAATTTGGCAGGAAGACAACGCATGTTGAGCCAGCGCATCACCAAAAATTGCCTGGAATTACAGCACCCGGGGACGACCGAACTCGGCCTGCAAACGACGCTGGATGAACTCCGGCTCGCACTCAATGAGTGGCAACAGGCCTACCTTCAATTGCACGGTGCCGCACCGATTGATCATTTTGTCGTGAAAAATACGGAAGCGGTGCAGTTGCTGTTTGACCGTATTGAGCAACCGTTTCAAAAGATCAAAAATGCAGCCCTGCAAATATTACTTGCTTCCAATCGGGATATACACCCGGCAATCGAAGTGATTTTGCAATATGAGCCGGTTTTTGTGCGCGGTATGGACGAGATTGTGTTGCAATACCAGAAAGAATCTACCGCCAACATTCAGCAATTGGGCAAGTTAGAAACCTATATCTGGGTTTTTACCCTCACACTGTTGCTCTTGGAGTTGTTTTTTATATTTATCCCCCTCAACCGGCGGATCATCCGTGAATTATCCGAAAAAAATGCGCGCAATCAATTGCTGATCGAAAAACAGCAAGCGCTTGAGAATTCCCTGGATTTGATGCAGCGCATGCAGCAAAACTTATTGGAAGCCGAAAAATTAGCCATGCTCGGCGAAACGGTAGGTGTTATCACCCACGAAATTAATACCCCCATCGGTATTGCCGTTACGGCCGCCTCTTCTTTGCATGAATACACCCAACAACTGGTTGCAGCCTACAAAACGCAACAATTGCGCAAATCTTCCCTGGAAGCGTACGTGACACATGCCACAGAAGGTAGTATGCTCGTGCTGAATAACCTGGAAAAAGCAGCCCAACTGCTGTATGATTTTAAAAATGTCGCCATCCCGCAATTAAGCGGACACAAAGAGCATTTTGATCTCTGTCAATTGATCACCCAGGTTGCCAATACCCTTAGCCCGTTTTTTAAAAATACCGCTATTCAATTAACGTTAAACTTACCGCCTAAACTCGAAATAAACAGCCATCCCGGCATTTTTGCCCAAATTATCATGAATTTGGTGACCAATTCTTTAAAACATGGGTTTCCGAATACACCCCAAACCGGAACGATATCAATCCAATTAACCGAACACACCTACCACCTGCATCTAAGTTATCAGGACAATGGGGTGGGTATTCCCCCTGCCTTGTTGCCGCAAATTTTTGAGCCATTTTTTTCTACCGCAAAACAAAAAGGGGGGAGCGGACTGGGCCTGAGCATTGTGCAACATTTGGTGGTAAAACAATTGGGTGGACTAATTCATTGCAAAAGTGATATCAATGCAGGCGTATTGTTTGAAATTAAAATCCCGAAAATTCAATAAGAGGCCGAAAGCCTTTGATGAATAGAAATTGTTGCAGTAAGTATAGTCAACGCAAAATGGTTATGAAAACAACCGTTTTCTAATCCGTTGATAATCAAATTTTTTATCCATCCATCCTTCAAACCCATTTAAATCTGGGTATAAAATAACCTTAATTTTATATTCTACTGTTTTTGAAGACAAATGGAAGTTTCTATATTTGTCATTGCATACCTTAAACTTAAAACGCATTTTTTGGTATTTTCCAGTGTGATTAGTCGTCGAAGGGTTTAGGTGCATGTGCATAACCAAATGGACGATTTATTGTCTTTTATTCCAGAGTTGGTGCAAACGCCCGGCCAACCAACTGAATTTTGGAATATCTTGATTGTTGACGATGAGCAAAGTGTACACGATGTTACGCATTTTGCCCTCAAAGGTTTTGTTTTTGAAGACAAAGCCTTGCAATTTCATTCGGCATTTTCCGCGCGTGAAGCCCTCGAATTATTAAAAAAAACGCATGCCGATTTTTTTCAGGTTTTGTTGCTGGACATCGTCATGGAGCACCGCAGTGCGGGCATTGAAGTGATCAATTTCCTGCGCAATGAATTGAAAAACAATACCCTGCAAATAGTTGTCCGCACCGGGAATCCGGGCCTGGCGCCAGAAGATTACCTGGTGCACCACTATGAAATTAATGACTATGAGGAGAAAAACGGGCTGACCGTGCAACGCCTCAAAACTTCTTTAACAGCAGCATTGCGGGCCTACCGTAATATTGAAACCATTCAGCACATTGTTGCAAACAAAATTGCCGCATTGCAAGATTTGCGCCAAACGCTGCGCCAGGTAACCTTCGCAACCAACCCGACCAATCCTCCACGCCAAGGCTGGGTAGCGCCTGTTTCTTTGCCCGTTTTTCTGCGCAATACCGCTCCAAACTTCAAACAACCCAGCGTAGATGCCCCTCTGCCAGCGCCCTCTTCCGATATTGGCATGAGTTTGCAGTTTATCCAGGAAAAAATTGCCGCTATCACCCGAAAGGCGATTGCTATTTTTGATTACAACACCAACCAATACCGGTATGTGAGCGATAACATCAAGGAAGTGATGGGGTTTAGCTGGAACGAAATGATCCAAAAACTCCAAACAGGCGGCCATTATTCTCCTGATACACACAAAATAGACCGGGTAAATAAACAACTGACCAAATTATACACCGACGCCAGCAACCCCGAAAAAGCACAGTTTACCGCGATTTTTGATTACCGCCTGACCCTGACACCGCCCCATAATGTCCGCATCCTTGAATACATTACGCCTTTATTGTTGGATGAAAATGGGAATTTGCTCCTTTCTCTGCACGTTTATTCAAATATCAACCACCTGAAAAAGGCCGACGCCAACAGCATTTTATCCGTACAATTGTCCAAACAAAATCATTATTACAGTATTTCTGACTATCGTATGGACGAGATATTTTTTGGGCCACGCGAACAGGAGATTATGGAATATTCAGATAAAAACTTGCTGTCAAAAGAAATTGCCCAGGCCATTAACCTCAGCGTCCACACCGTCGATACCCATTTGCGCAACCTGCGTGATCGGCTGGGCGTCATCAGCACCAATGCTCTAATTAGTTACAGCAAAGAGATCACGCATTTATTTGGCCGATAGCATTTCTATAAATATTTGACCTCTTACGATGTCGTCGCATTGCCTATTGGAAGAATAAAAATGAAACGCATTCCCGTCCAGAAATACCCACACATTCCAAAACCCAACGCCCTGACCTCGCTAGAGGTCATATCTTTGTAGAAACAACCAATGCCCAACCATCCCGCACGACCTCGTTAGAGGTCGCATATTGTGGTGAAATTCCATCCAAGCAATTTGTTGGATTTAATACAAATATTCGACCTCTAGCGAGGTCGCGTGTCGTTCATTTTGGCATTTCTACAAATATCTGACCTCTCGCGAGGTCATCGCGTTGCCTTTTGGATGGTTAAAAAATAAACCAAATCCCATCAGGAAAAACCCCTTTTTAAAACCCAACGCCCTGACCTCATTAGAGGTCATATCTTTGTAAAAACACTTTTTGTTTTAAATTAAAAACAATTTGTTATCTTTGCCGCGGGATTGAGGATTTTCCCGTGAAAAGTTGCACATTTGCGGCCCGTAAATCCATTTGCAGACAGTAACACATTATGGCCAAACAGCGAAAAGATACTTCCGTCCCCGACATGAACTCCCAGCAAAGCGGGGAGGACACCATTATTACCCTGTCGGGGATGTACCAAAATTACTTCCTTGATTACGCCAGTTATGTAATCCTCGAGCGCGCCGTACCAGCCGTGGAGGATGGGCTCAAACCCGTACAACGCCGCATTTTGCATGCCATGTTTGAGCAGCACGATGGCCGTTACCATAAAGTGGCCAACCTGATTGGGCAAACCATGCAGTACCACCCCCACGGCGACGCGGCTATCGGGGAGGCGCTCGTAAACATGGGGCAGAAGGAATTGATGATCGATTGCCAGGGCAACTGGGGCGATTACCGCACGGGCGACCCTGCTGCTGCTCCGCGTTATATTGAGGCACGTCTTACCAAATTTGCCCTCGATGTAGCCTTTAACCACGATACCACCGTTTGGCAACTTTCGTACGACGGCCGCAAACGCGAGCCCGTTACCCTGCCCATGAAATTCCCCATGGTGCTGGCCATGGGTGTGGAGGGTATTGCCGTGGGTTTGAGCACCAAAATTTTACCCCACAATTTTATCGAACTGATCAAGGCAAGTATCGCCGTGCTCAAAGGCAAACGCTCGGATCTTTACCCCGATTTCCCAACAGGCGGATCTATTGATGTGGCCAATTATAATGGCGGCGCACGTGGCGGCAAGGTGCGGGTGCGGGCCAAAATCAAGGAATTAGATAAAAAAACACTGCAAATTACCGAAATTCCCTTTGGTGTAACTACAGGCGACCTGATTGAAAGCATCCTGAAAGCCAACGATAAAGGCCAGATCAAGATTAAAAAGGTAATTGATAAGGTAGCGGCAAATGTGGATATCGAGATCGAACTCCAGCCCGGTGTTTCGCCCGATGTGAGCATCGACGCGCTGTATGCTTTCACCTTGTGCGAAGTGAGTATTTCGCCCAACTGCTGCATTATTGTAGAAGACAAGCCGGTATTCACTGAAGTGAATGAATTGCTGCGTATTTCGACCGAAAATACCCGCGATTTGCTCAAAATGGAACTGGAAATCTTGCGCGATGAACTGCAAGAGAAACTGCATTTTGCCTCCCTCGAAAAGATTTTTATCCAAAATCGCATTTACCGCGACATTGAAGAGTGCGAAACCTGGGAAGCGGTGATTGATACGATCGATGTCGGCCTGAAAAAATACGTGGTTACGCCCAGCGATCCGGCGTATGCAAACGAAGCCAAACGCATTAAACTACTGCGCGAGGTCACCGAAGAAGACATTTTGCGCCTTACGGAGATTCGAATTAAGCGTATTTCCAAATTTAATTCGTTTAAGGCCGATGAAGATATTGCAAAACTGAACGCCGAACTGCTCGTAACGCTGAACCACCTCGAACACCTGGTGGAGTACACCATCGCGTATTTCGAAACCCTGCTCAGCAAATACGGCAAAGGCCGCGAACGCAAAACGGAAATCATTAAGTTCGATGAAATTCGCGCGACCGAAGTAGTGGCCAATAATGCCAAACTGTACGTCAACTACGCCGATGGATTTATCGGAACAGGCCTCAAAAAAGACGAGTTTTTACAAGATTGCTCCGATATTGACGATATCATCACGTTCCGCCGCGATGGGGTGATGAAAGTGGTAAAAGTGGGCGATAAGGTGTTTATAGGAAAAGATATTGTGCATGTAGCCGTTTGGAAAAAGAACGACGAGCGCACCACTTATAATATGGCCTACCTGGATGCTAAAACCGGACGGAGTTTTGTCAAACGTTTTAATGTAACGGCCATCACCCGCGATAAGGAATACCAATTGGGGTCTGAAGCAAAAGGCTCTAAAGTGCTGTATTTCACAGCCAACCCAAATGGCGAAAGCGAGGTGGTATCAGTGATGCTCACGGCTGCAAGTACCGCAAAAATCAAAGTGTTTGATTATGATTTCGGCGAATTGGCCATCAAAGGCCGCGATTCGCAAGGCAACGTGCTCACGAAGTACCCCGTGAAACAAATCAAACAAAAAGAGGTGGGTAAATCGACTATCGGTGCCCAAAAACTCTGGTTTGATGATATTACCGGCCGCTTAAATACCCAAGAGCGCGGCCGACTGCTCGGCGAATTTGATACGGGGGATAATATTTTGATCCTGTACAACGATGGCACCTATGAAGTAACCGACATGGACGTGCAGCAGCGTTTTGAAATGAAAGACATCGTGCATGTAGGTAAGTTCCATGCAGATTTGGTCATTAATGCCGTGCATTTTGACGGCATCAAAGGCTGGACAATGGTCAAACGTTTCCGCATCGAAACCAACAAATTGCGCGAGAAATACAGCTACCTGACCGACCACTCTAAATCGAAAATGCTGTTTGTGTCGGTAAAAGAAAATCCGCGCATCAAATACACCATTAAGGTAAAAGGCAAACCCATGACGGGCGAAATTAGCCTCGGCGATTTCATGGATGTAAAAGGCTGGAAGGCCTTGGGCAACCGCCTGAGTGATCAAATTTTATCGGGCGTGAAAGAAATTGACGCTTCAGAATCGCGTTTACTGCCTAAAATCGACACAAGCACCGCGGCCGTTCAAGTGGATTTGTTTGGCGTGCCCGATGTGGAACCGGATGATACCATCGACCCAGGCAGCGAAGACGCCAAACCAACGCCAAAGCAAACGTTCAAGCCAGGCGATACCCTTGATTTTGACGCTTAACCGAACAAAAATTTAACGGCAAAACGCGGGATCAGGTTTTTCGTCCACTTACCTTCGTTTAGCCCGCCCCAACGGTAAAAAATCGCTGCACCTGCTCCTAAATGCGCAAAATTGAGGTAGTTGATGCGGATCAGGTTGTCAAACTGGATGCCCGATTCCAACAAGGAATGAGAAGGTGTACGAAAGTCTAAATGGTAGTGTAGCTCCGGGCGATCCAAACTGCCCCAGGCAAAATTTTGCAATAAAGCCAACTCCGGCGCTGAATACTTGCGCACATACAAAAAAGGGCCAAACTCCTGCGACCAATACAGGTTTACAAACCGGTTGGATACAAAAAAGGTATTCGGAAAGGACTGAAAGGTGTTGTGCACCACAAAAAGGGCCAGGTTGCGGTTGACCGTGCTGCTCTGATTGAGGGTAAATAATTTGGCCAGCGGGACCTCCGGACTCACCCAGCCCGCTTCCAAGCGCCAGCGCATCCGGCCAAGTTTGGGGATAAAGAACGATTGGTGCAACGCCAGCGCCCAGCGGTCATAAGGCTTTTCACGGTCTAATTGGCCCCGTGTGTAGGCAATTTCCAGGATCGGAATATTGTTGGTCACGTCCACGGCATCGCCCAGAAAGCTGCGGGTTTTGGCATCAATGGAGTAGCGAAATGCCAGCGTTACTTCCCTGAAATGGAACTGATTGATCAAAGACCCATCTTCCATGCTGTAGCGATAGGCATAGGCGGGCTTCAGATCTTGTTCTTGTACGGTCGCTTTAATGGTGGCTCCTTTCCACAGGTTGCTGCGCAAGCTGGCGCCCAGCGTCTGTACATAATCCATGCGGCGGGCGTAAAAGGTGCGATTCACATAATCAGCCTTGGGTAATTCATGCAAGGCACCGGGTTCCAGTACATCGCGGTTCCAGTCAAGCCGCAAATGGGTTTCCGAAAAGCGGGTAATCCGCCACAAAGCATAACTGCCATATTTCCAGGCATCATCGCGAAACCCAAAAGCGCCATACGCCCCCACTTCGATGCGTCGGGGTAGCCGCAAGGGCTGCGATTGTGCATTGGTTAGGGTCATGCCCAGGCGGGGCCCTTCGAAATGATTGAACCGAAAAATTTTCTGCAAATCGAGGTTAATGCCTTTCCAAAGTTCAGCCTTGCCTGTAGCCCCGTAATCGAACAAAAAATTGACCCAGGTAAGTCTTTTTTGTTTGCTCAAACTATCTAGCCAGGTGTAGGTGCGGCTTTCTTTAGCGCTGAGCGGGGCGGGTGCGCGCCATATTTGCCATACGCCCACCCGATCGCGGTTCCGATCGGCCGTGGGGTCGATGTACACGGGCATTTGCGAAATAAAAGTCCGTTCGGGCACCTTTACCTCAATTTTTATTCCCGAAATAAAACTTTTACCCGACACGCGCATGCCCGCGTACGGGGCCGGATATTTGGGCACATCGATTTCAAAATTGAGTTGTTCGGGAAACCATTTCAAGTCGCGGAAAGGTTCGGCCCGGTTCCAAAGTCGTTTTTTTTCTGGTTCTGGTTCTGGGGCGGAAATCGGCACGAGTTGGTAGGCCTGTTCAATTTTTACCTGCATATTGCCGCTCGGATTGGCCGGTTTGGCACGCACATTTTGCACCGCCCAACCATACGAATGCAGGCAAAGGACACCTTCCAGGCCTTCAAACAACTTGCCTTTGCGCGGTTTGAAAGCAATCACCCAAATGGTATCCGGACCGTCCGGGATGCTGTCTTCAAGGGTAAATGCATACAAATCGGTACTTCCGGGACTGATTGGGTTGACATAATCTTTGTCCAGGATATGCAAAAAGTCGCCATAAAACGAAAAAGGCTGCACGGCACCGGCGAGGGCCACCAGTCCCATGTCTTTAAACCCGCTCACTTTGTTGAGCAATACCCGTTCCTGGTTGCGGTTGGGTGCTCTGAAACTGCGCTCCGTGACCGTTTCCATAAACAAAGCATGGTGTTCTTCCATGTTTTGCGCCAGCAGGTCAAAATTTTGATGTGCGCGTTTCTTTTTTATATCAACCGTGTCGGCGTGCGAAAAAGCCTTGTCAAACTCCGTTCGATTCGGCGTCAAATCGAAGGTAATCTTGTTATAGGTATTGCAAATAAAGGATCGGTAGCGCTCCGGGTTATTATTTTCCCGGTTGGCAATAGCGCGGCGTATCAGCACATTGGCCGGATTTTCGCCCGCCCGAATCACTGCTTCGGGCAGCGCATTTTCAGCGGGGTGCAAAATAATTCGAAAATCAGGCGTCCGAATTTGTTGTATTTGAGCGCTATCCAGTACCAGGGGCGTGAAGCCAACATATCGAAAACGCAATTGCCGGGTACCTTCCAGCGAAACCAGTTGAAATTTGCCTTCAATATCGCTGGCCAATACCTGATAGGGCAAATTGTCCTGAAAAACAGACACAAATGCCAACGGATTGCCTTCCGGATCGGTGATACGGCCATTCCATTGAGCCGTTGCCAGCGTCGGAAGCAGACAAAACAGGAGCGCAAACAGGTGCAAAGGTCGTAACATGCGGATCGTTTCGACAGATGAATTCGATGGCATCGCGTTGTTGAAGGCCAGCCTGCTCAAAAATACAGTTTTTTGAACAGGCTGGCGGCTATCCGGATCGTATTAAGCGATACTCAGGAGTTCCACTTCAAAAATAAGGGTGCTGTTTGGCCCAATCTCTGCGCTTACGTGCTGGTCGCCATACGCCAGGTGCGGCGGCAGGTACAAGCGCCATTTACTGCCAATTGGCATCAATTGTAACGCTTCTGTCCAGCCCGAAATTACCCGATTGAGTGGAAAGGTAGCCGGTTTTCCGCGTTTTACGGAGCTGTCAAATACACGGCCATCAATCAAGGTACCGTGGTAATGGCAGGTTACACTGCTTTTAGGGCCTGGTTTGGCACCATTGCCTTCCACCAAAATTTCGTATTGTAATCCGCTTTCGAGTGACACCACTTCAGGGCGTGCTCCGTTTTCGGTAAGGAATGCCAGGCCGGTGGCCAAGTTTTCGGCAGATTTTGCGTCGCGCATCGCTTTTAGTTTTTCTGAAACAGACATGATAAAAATGAGTTTGGTATTGATTGGGCAAAGTTGCTCAATTTTGGGCACATTTAACTTTTGACCGCTTAGTTTGGCATGAATTGTGACACCATCATTCTGTCTGCCCACGACAAAACACCTAATTCCTAAGTGCAAATGTTTTGTCAATGGCACTATATTCGCACACGCTTCCCTTCAATACTTTTGTTTTATACCGTAAAATTTTGCGTTCTTTGTAGAAGGCAATATTTTTATCTTAGGTTTGCAGCCCGGTAATCCGAGCATAAACAAGAAAACTACAACATGATGCGATTAATTTCCCTGCTGTGTCTACTGGTGTTGCCCATTCGAAGTGGGTGGCAGTCGGGCGGTTTACAGGTGGCGATAGGCGAGTTGCAGGGCGTCGATGTATCGCATTACCAGCATGTTATTGCTTGGGATACGGTGGTGGCCCGTCAATCTGTGGAGTTCGCTTTTGTAAAAGCAACCGAGGGTGGCGATTTTATTGATACCCTTTTTTGCCGAAACTGGGAGTCGCTGGAGCGCCTGGGTATTCGGCGTGGGGCGTACCATTTTTTTCGTGCTTATGGCTGCGGCTACGATCAGGCGCTGCATTTTTTGCAAACGGTCGACATGCGGCCGGGTGATTTAGCCCCTGTCCTCGATGTCGAAACATCCGAGGGGATGTCCAAGGCCGTTATTCAGGAAGAAGTAGGCATCTGGTTGCGCACGGTAGAGCAAAGTTTGGGCATCAAGCCAATTCTTTATACCAATCAAAATTTTTACGAAAAATACCTTTCTGGCGCATTCGACCAAAATCCGCTGTGGATTGCGCGTTACTCCAACGAACGCCCTTTGCTGAGTACGGGCAAGCGCTGGGATTTTTGGCAATACTCCAACGCCGGTTGCGTGGATGGAATTTCTCAAAAGGTGGATCTGAATATCTTTCCCGGCACACCCAGTATGTTAGAGCGTTTGTGCTGGTATCCGCCCGCCGTGGGTGCGCAAGAAGCATCTTTGGCGATTCCCTAAGATTATTTTAAGAAGTCGTGTTTTTTGCGCTTAAATCCTGCTTAAATTTCGTTTTTAGGCGCAAGGTTTCCTTTTATTCTGCCACCAGGATCATTAAACTGGTACCCGGAACCATCACTTGAGGTCTGCGCAATACCCGCAAACCTTGCTCGTCTACCTGCTGATCATCGGCAACCACCGTCCAGGTACCGGCTGGCAGCACATAATTACCGGCCTTGGCGTTGCCATTGAACAATACGAGGATGTTCTGCCAGCGATCCCCATTGGCGCCATTGTTGATGCGGTAAGCCACCCATTCTGGGTTGTTTACCGGTAAAAATTGCAGGTTGCGGCGGATCATTTCAGCCGTGGGCATCCGAAAGGCCGGGTGGTTTTTACGCAACTGAATCAGCGCCTTCACATATTCATACACGTCCTGGTACTGGCTTTTTCTGCGCCAATCAATCTGATTGATGCTGTCGGGTGCATTAAAGGAGTTTTCTACGCCTTGTTTGCTGCGGCACATTTCTACCCCTGCATCCAAAAAAGGAACACCTTGTGCGCACAATACAATGCCCAGGGCCAGTTTTTGCATGCGAATTCGGTCGGTTTCGGCGGAAGTTGGACAAGCAATGCTCAATTTATCCCATAAACTATGGTTGTCATGGCAGCCAGCATAATTGATGCACTGTCCAGGCTGGCCCGCCCAAGGCGCTTTGGAATAGTTTACTTTGCTGTAATCCACTTCCGGATGTTGGGTGGCTGCCACGATGCCAAATTTGATCGTTTCTTCCAATCCTGGTTTGCCGCTTACAAATCCGCGGTCGCTGTGTTCAAATACACTGCCTTTCAAGCCATCGCGCAGGTCATCGCTAAACGCGGCAACCTGATTCAGTTTCCATGTATGGGCTTTTAGGGCGCGCAAGGAATCCGGCAGGGGCGATCTACCGGAGGTCCAGCCTTCCCCGTAAATAAACACATTGGGGTTTTGTTGATGCAGGGCTGCGCTAATTTGATTCATGGTTTCCTGGTCATGAATGCCCATCAAATCGAAGCGAAATCCATCAATATGGTATGTTTTTGCCCAGTATAATACTGATTCGAGCATAAATTGCCGCATCATGGGTTTTTCGGAGGCCGTTTCGTTGCCACAACCGGACGCATTGGAATAGGTACCATCTGCGTTTTTGCGGTAAAAATAGCCTGGTTCGATGCGGTTGAATACCGACGCATCCGTTGCGCCTGTGTGGTTGTACACGACATCCAGGATGACCCCAATGCCCGCCTGGTGCAATGCCTGCACCATTTGTTTGAATTCGCGGATGCGCACGGCGCCATCGTAAGGATCGCTGGCATAACTGCCCTCGGGCACATTGTAGTGTTCGGGATCATACCCCCAATTGAAGGGCCGTTGGTCGGCGGGTAAACGCTCGTCAATCGACCGAAAATCAAATGCAGGCAACAAATGCACATGCGTAATGCCCAATGCTTTCAAATGGTCGAGTCCGGTAGATAATCCTTCGGGGCTTTGGGTGCCTGCTTCTGCCAAACCCAGGTATTGGCCTTTATGTTGAATGCCCCCGCTAGCATGTATAGAGAGGTCTCGGATGTGTAATTCATAGATTATAATGTCGGTAGGGCTTTTTGGGGCCGGACGTTTATCTTGTTCCCAACCAACTGGATGGGTGGCCTGAAGGTCAACAATCTGGCCGCGCACGCCGTTTACCCCAACTGCTTTTGCCCATGGGTCGGGCGTTTCATCCAACCATTTGTCTTTGTTTTTTACCTGCACGGTGTAATATTTGCCCAATTGATTGCCGGGCAGGGTAGCGGACCAAACGCCTTTGTCGCCCCGACGCAGGGCAATGGTTTGGGTGGGTTTGCCCTCAATGCCGGTCGGGTACAACAACAACCGCACTTCTGTCGCGGTAGGGGCCCAAAGTTTGAATACGCTGCGATCTGGTCCATATGCCATGCCCAAATCACCCTGCTGGTACAAGGGGTATCTTTCGAGTTCGGTGTTTTGAACGGCTTTTGGCATTTTACACGCAAAAAACAAGGATAAAAAACTGAAAAACAGGATTTTATGGTACTTCATAAGCAAATTTTTAGGCAACCGAATATTCGGCTCAATATCCATATTTTTTACGAAAACATAGCATCCTGAAAATTGCCGTAACTGCACTGCTATACGAACTGTAAGGGTGTAAAACGGGCACCTAAAACTTGTGTAGCATCCGCTTTAAGCCAGTTTTGCAGCAAGGTGGCGTACACTTGTCTGAAATCTACCTGAAATTGCAGGTCGCCCTCCGCCAGTTTGGTTAAATCGGGCATTGCATTTAACAGGCCTTTCGCTTTCAATGCCCCACCCAAAAACATCATATTATTGGCCGTGCCGTGGTCGGTGCCACCGCTTGCATTTTGGGCAACCCGGCGTCCGAATTCAGAAAAAGTGACCACCAGTACGTCTTTCCAGCGGTTGTTGTTGGTCATATCCGCCGAAAAAGCCGCCAAAGCATCGTTCATTTCCTGAAACAGGCGCTGCTGTTGGTTCTGTTGGTTCACATGCGTATCAAAACTGCCATGCGATAAATAATACACAGAGGTATCCACATCCGACAAAATCAGGGACGCGATGGTTTTAAAATCTTTACCCAAACCCGTGGCAGGGTAGGTGCCGGTGCTGCCTTTTGCCTTACTTTTTTCAAACAAATAATCGGCAGAGGAAAGCGTTTCCGACATGGTTTTGTAAAGGTAATCGACGGGCGCTGCCTCCTGTTGTGCCTGTTTTGCCTTAATATAGGCCTCGAAATAAGGGCTTTTGGCCGATTCGTACAGGCGTTTTACATCCTGCAGCGCCAAACCCTTGATGTCTTTGCCTTTCAGCGCCAATCCAAGCGTATCGTCTATTTCAAGCGCGGCCGTGGGGCGGCTACAGCCTTGGCATTGGGCATCGAGGTATCGCCCGAGCCAGCCGGTGGTCCAATAATCCTGCGCCGGACTGGCCGTTTGCCAAATATCCATGCTTCTAAAATGCGAACGATCGGGATTAGGGTAGCCTACACTGTTCAAAATGGCCATTTGCCCTTCGTCAAACAGATTTTTCAGTCCGCTTAAAGCCGGGTGCAGGCCCGTTTCATCGGTCAGTTGCAGGGCTGTTTCGCGGGCAATGGCCAATTTGGGCCGTTCGCGGTAATAAATATCGTTGCGGGTTGGAATGATTGTATTCAGTCCATCGTTGCCGCCACTGAGTTGCAGGACAATCAAAATGCGGCCATTGTTGGCGATTGAACCAGGGGTTTCCAGGCCTTTTAAAAACCGGGGCATCCACAACGCCGCCGTTGCGAGGGAGGTATTTTGAAGAAAATCGCGCCGTTTTATGAGCATAATAGACCCAGATTTAAATAGATTTGAAAGATGGATGGATAAAAAAATGATTTTCAATGGATTAGAAGCCAACTGTTTTCATAACCACTTTACGTTGACGATAAACTGATTCAGAAGTCGTTAGCAAAGTTGATATTCCGGGGTTGCCATCAGTTGCACAAAAGCGGTTTCGATTTGTTTTGCGCGGGTACTTGGGTCGGTGTGGCGTTCGAGTACGGCTAGGGGAGGGGTAGCCACGGGTGTTTGCCATAAAGCGCGGGCAATTTGCGGGATCAATTCTTTTTCAGGGATACCTTTAAAGCGATCAAGCACCGGTTGCCAATCGGTTTTTGCCGCAAACCGCTTTTGACGGTTGCGCATGCCTTCCATTTCGCCCATTTGCTGGTCGTCGTCGGTTTTGGTATGTAAATCCAAATCGCCCTGAAAAGCAATCATCTGGGGTAACCGCAGGCGCAACATCAGCGAAGAACTGTCAATCCAGGTTTTTCCGCCCGGCCAGCCCGCCACATTGGGTGGAAACAGCAGCACTTGTCCGAGCGCCTTTTGCAAAAGCACCTGATTTTCAGGGTTTCCCATCTCAAAAGGCATGGCTCGGCGCATCCCTACCCACAATTCGATGGGTGATTTGATTTTTGCGCCCGTATTTTCGGCATCATAAAACCAGCTGCTGCCCACGATGGTATCCAATAATTGCGTGATATCGTAACCGCTTTTGAAAAATCCGTCGGCCAATTCATTGATGCGGGCTTCCGGGATTTTTTCTTCGTTTACTAGGAATTTGTACAGTTTGCGGGTGATAAAGCGTGCTGTTTGGGGCTGTGCCAGCAAAAGATCGAGTACATCCTCGCCTTCGAAATTGCCGGTTTTGCCCAAAATGGTTTTGGAACCGTAATCGTGTTCGCGGCGGCGGAAGAAAAACTCCCCATTGAGGCGAAAAGACCAACCGGTAAATGCGCGCGCCGCTTCTTTGACGTCCTGTTCGGTGTAATTGCCGCGGCCGAGGGTGAATAGTTCCATGACCTCGCGGGCAAAATTCTCATTGGGATGCTCCTTTTTATTTTGCTGGTTGTTGAGAAAGGCCAACATGGCGGCACTTTTGGATATGGCACGCAACAATTCACCAAAATTACCTAAGGCCTGTTGCCGGGTGATATCAAGCAATTGTTGCTGGTACAGGATATTGATGTTGCGGCTGGCGAAGTGCCCATGCCAGAAAAGCGCCATTTTTTCGCGCAATTGCGCCTTGGAATCGGTCATCGTATCCAGCCAGCGGATGTTGAGGGTTTGCAAATCATCGCGGCTTTGTTTGCGGACCCGCTTTTTCTCTTCGTTGTCCAGGCTTTCGCGTTGCATTTGTCCCGCTTGACCCGCCCCCATGAGCAAACCCTTGATGGCATTGTCGGCTACATCAAAATAGGCGGGTGCGGCGCATGAATCGGACTTGATTTTTTGCCAGCACGCTTTTTCCGACAAATTGGCCCATTGACTCCAATCGGCGGTGGCCGGACCAAATCCGGTACGCCAAAGCAGGTGTTGAATGCGTAATTGACTCATAGACCAGGATTTAGGGGGATTTAGAGGATGGATGGATAAAAAATGATTTTCAATGGATTAAACGCTACCTGGATTCATAAACACTTCATGTTGGCTATGTTTGGGATATTTGTTAAAAAATAACGCTACTAAGACGAATATGCAGCCGATACGTTTAATGCTTGACGTAACTTTGGGCATATTTATAGCCAACGCTAAATGGTTATGAAAACGGCTGGATGCTAATCCATTGAAAATCAATTTTTTTTATCCATCCATCCTTTAAATCCACTTAAATCCTGGTTTAACGTAACGACAACTTTTGCATGAAAAACATTGCCATTCTTACCGGCGGCGATTCTGAAGAGCGGGTAATTTCTTTGAAAAGTGCGCAGGTGGTGTTCGATCACCTGCCCGCCGACCAATATCGGTGTTTTATGATTGATTTTCAAAAAGCCGACTGGCGGGAGGTGGTGACCGGCACCCAAGTGGATAAAAACGATTTTAGTTTGACGATTGCGGGCGAGAAGATCCATTTCGACTGTGCGTTTGCCGCTTTGCATGGTCCGCCGCTCGAAGATGGCAAGTTGCAGGGATATTTTGAATTATTGGGCATTCCGTACACCTGTTGCGACGGGTATGTGAGTGCGCTCACGATGAACAAGCACAACACGAAAACCCAACTCGCGCCCTATGGCATTCCGATGGCCAAATCGGTGTTGTTGCACCAGGGCCAGGCGATTGATACGGCTCCATTATTGAGCCTGGGCTTGCCGCTTTTTGTAAAACCGAATACGCATGGTTCCAGTTTTGGGGTAAGCAAGGTGAAAACGGCCGAGGAATTGTTACCGGCTATTGAAGAAGCCTTTCATTTTGGCGATGAAACGGTGGTGGAAAGTTTTTTGCCGGGCCGCGAATTTGCCAACGGCGCTTTTCGGCACAAAGGAGAAATCGTGGTGTTGCCGGTTACCGAAATCATCCCGGAAACTGAATTTTTCGATTATGCGGCCAAATATGAAGGCAAATCGCAGGAAGTAACGCCCGCAGCCCTCACGGAGGCCGAAACGCAGCAATGTCAGGAGCGCACCCGGGTTTTGTATGCCTTGTTGCAATGTCGCGGTGTGGTGCGTTTTGATTATATTTTGTCGAATGGCGTGTTTCACATCTTGGAGGCCAATACCATCCCCGGCATTTCACCAGCCAGTCTGGTTCCGCAGCAAGCCAAATCGGCGGGTTGGGAATTGGGAGCGTTTTTTGCAGCCTTGGTAGAAGAAGCCTGCGCGGCATAAAGCCTTCGTACAAAATAAGCTAAACCCAATGATAAAATACCTGTTACCAGCAATCCTTTGGATGGTCCTCATTACCGGATTATCGGTGATGTCGGCACCTGCATTGCCTAAAACGCCCTTTTTTGCACCAGACAAACTCGCGCATGCTACGATTTACGCGGTATTTACCTGGTTGATTTTATTTGGGTTGCAGCGCCGCAAAAGGGCGAAATTGTCGCGCCGTCAAATCATTATTTCTGTCGTTTTTGCGGCATTTTACGGTATTTTGATGGAGTTCGTGCAGTTTGCTTTTGTACCCGGCCGCTATTATGAATACGGCGATATGGTGGCCAATACCTTGGGTGCTTTGCTGGGTTTATCGCTGTTTATCCCGCTTTTGCGCCGAAAAGGGCGCTTGAAACCAGAATTTTAAGGATTAAACCGTTTTGAAATGGCATTAATTATTGATTGTCGCGATTTTACCCCACAATTTGGTGCGGACTGTTTTTTGGCCGAAAATGCCACGATTATCGGTGATGTGGTGATGGGCGACCAATGTTCTGTTTGGTTTCAGGCGGTAGTGCGCGGCGATGTGAATTTTATTCGAATTGGCAATAAAGTCAATATACAGGATGGCGCGATTTTGCACGCGACGTACCAGAAATGCGGCACCACCATTGGCAACAACGTGAGCATTGGGCATCGTGCGCTGGTACACGGCTGTACGCTGCACGACAATGTGCTCATCGGCATGGGCGCGATCGTAATGGATGAGGTGGTGGTGGAAGAAAACTGCCTGATTGCAGCAGGGGCAGTTATTTTAGAAAAAATGGTGTGTCATGCGGGCGGCGTGTACGCGGGCGTGCCTGCAAAACGGGTAAAAGAACTTACGCCCGAGTTGTTTCAGGGCCAGATTGAGCGGATTGCTAATAACTATATTATGTATTCGGGGTGGTTTAAATAATGGATGCCTGTTTGGATTATATAGATCGGCGGGGCGGAGAAGAAGCCCGTATTATGCGTGTTTTACACGAATTAATGCTCAGTTTTCCAGCGGTAAGCAGCAAAATAAGATACACCGTGCCTTTTTACGGCCAACATACCTGGATTTGCTATTTGAATCCGCAAAAAAAGGGTGGGGTAGAAATGTGTTTCGTGCGGGCGCGCGCACTTTCCAATGCACAAGGTTTGCTTGATTTTAAAGACCGCAGTGCGGTGGCCGGGGTATTTTTTGAAACGGTCAGGGATATTCCGATGGAGTTGGTTGCGGAATTGGTGATAGAGGCGTTGTTGGTGGATGCGGATTGGGGGGCAAGGAAAAGGCGGTAATGGTAGGCTTTATAGGTTAAAAGCGCACTTAATATTAATTTAATACTATGCAATTTATTATTTATCATATAGATAAATATATAAATTAGTTTAATTATGTTAATTTTACCCCCCCCCCCTGTTGACTTTTCCAAATAGCACACTTAAATTTGTACATATTAATACACCCTTTAAAAGGTATATTAATTGTTTGGTAAAATGAGGCTTAGGAGATTAGAATGGTCATTTTGTTAAAACCGGTTTTATTAATCATAAATTTTAAAAAAATCATTTAACATTGCAATTATTGCTGAATTACTTATAGTTCAAAACATAAGTGTTTTGGACGAAGGGTTTGGAAGTGAAAATCTGCAACAAACTAAACATTTTATGTTTGCCAAGTTTTTGTCCAATTTTATGCGACCGATTCAAGCCGCAAAGGCAGGATTATCTTTCCTGTTTTTATTAACAGTTGTTTTACTAGGAGTTTATTCATGCACCAAAGATGGACCAGTAATTCGAAAAAATTCCGACACTGAACAAGTAACCGAGGCAAGAGATAATAATGAGTCTTTCACTTATTATCTTGATGACACAGTCATTTCAGAAGATCAATTTTTAGCAGCAGATTCTAATTTTTATCGACATTTTGTAAAGGACGTTGTGAATAACGTAATTGTTAATGAATGTAGGGTTTTCACGACTAGACAAAAATATGAATCGTGGGGAGATGCTCGCGATTATCATGTTTCAAATTTGAATAGAATTGAAGACAGGCTCAAATTTGTTGCAGATAGTGCAAATTTACCAACCTTAGCTTTGGATACTAACTATGTTATTCCATCGTGGTTTACTAACTTGCAAACAACTCTTATGCAGCAAGAAGGCCTTGCCAATTCATCTCCTGATTTCCTATGTTTTGTTGGTGGTGATTTAAACCAGGCAATGTGTAACCCTTCCCTTCCTCCTGGGACACCTTGGACCTGTTTCGGAGTCAGTAATTCTTTTACTGTTTTTTATTCATATGGGCCTCACATCCTTGGTCCTTTTATGAACGATAAAGCAAGTGCTTGGCTACCCCGTAAATCAATAATTTGTGCAAGCAGGATTCCGATGGCAAATTTTAGAGGTTTCAGCACAAGGTTTTTTACGCGAAGAATTGGCACAATAACCGTCAATCTAAATGCGTTGGCTAGCCTTCCATCAGGTCTTTTTGTACCGTTTACTGGAATTTATGCGTCTTTTGACAATAGGGTAAGTTCCTTTATTCACTGGGGGGATTAAAAATTAAATAGAGTTCACTTTCCGGTAGTTGATTTTTGATCAACTACCGGTTTTAATACCACCAAGCAATGAAAAACAAAACATTTTTTCTTCCCATCCTGCTCTATTTAAGCCCATACCTGCTACTTGCTCAAGACCAGTTATCAATCCTGATTCCAAGAGAAGATACCATCGCTACTTTTAATATCATCCCGCGATGCCAAGATGATCGAATATACTTAATCAGTGATGCTTATTATGCAGGTTTCTTTACTTTTAATAACAGATATGGCGTTGTGGATGGCTTTTCAATCGAGGGTGCGCATTTATTTCGTCATAAAATTGACCCAACGTTAATCCAACACAACCAAATTATATCGCCGCTATCCGCCTATGCACATACTTCCGGGCTCCTTGTTGCTTCTGACCAAACTTATGATTTTGGCAATGATCCGCAAAGTTCTATTTTATGGGGTTTGGATAAAAACGGCAAGAAATTATGGAGCCGTGAATTTAATTCAGCCGACGGGGTTTCGCTTGCCGGATCGATCCTGGAAGGTGCAACAGCCGATGAGGTTTACCATTTTAGCACAAGGGTCGATAATACCAATGGTAAAGAGTATTTAGATGTAAATTACCTTAAGGTTGATGGAACCATGTTGTGGTCCCAAAGTCACCTTTTGCCGGATTGGGAAAATTTGGATTATAATTATGCATACACTGCCGTAAAGTTGAGTGATAAAATTGTATTGATCAGTGATTATACACCGGTCGTGGCTCCTTCCTCTAAATATATGGTAATAAGTATCAACTTGGATGGGACTTTAATTGGCTTCACCGATTTGTCCTCCCAACCTGCCATACTGCCCTTTTTAACACGTCAGCTTTCAGCGAATTCCTTTTTTTTAATTGATATAGATGATATTGGCAGCACACAATCCATTTGCTTAAATGGGTTTAATGAATCCATTGACAGTACTGCCCAGCCATTTTGTGCAGGAAGTTTTCCTTTGCAAGACTTATTATATATTTCTGATACTAAAACAGACCAGGCTGGCAATGTATATGTTGCGGGAGAATATAATTTCCCTTCTAATCATAAACTTGGATGGCTTTCTAAATGGTCGGCACAGGGGGATTTATTATGGCAAAAGTTTTATCGTTTCAGTACGGTATTCCCGGATGGCAATTCCAGTTTTAATGGACTAGATTTTTTACCCAATAAAAAAGGTTTGGTGCTTGCAGGTACAGCACGCGAAAATGCCCCGCCCGCGGCAGGAAAAGGATATGATTGGTTGCTGACCCTGGATGAGAATGGCTGTTTCAATGGCGATTGCGGGGATACAGTGAGCGTCACGGCAACGATTGTAAGTACTTTGGAACAATCGGATACCGCCACACAAATTGCTATTTATCCAAATCCCTGTAAGACGCAGTTTAATCTGGAAATCAAGGATTTAACAAAACAAGAGGCCACACTTCAGTGCTTTGATTTGACGGGCCGAATGGTATTAAGACAAACCGTATTATCGGGCACAAACCCCATTATTACAAACCAACTTCCTTCGGGTATTTATATTTGGCAGATAATGGATCAAAATTCGATCGTTGGGAATGGGAGATTGGTAAAACAATAGGTTTCGGGGTTTAGAGATTGTGTTTTATATTGTTTGGATTTTAATGTGCCTCCGTTATTTCCAAATCGCAACACGTACGGACAATTCGCGACATGTACGGACAAGTCGCGACTTGTCCCTACCGGCGCGCCAAATACAACCCCACCAAAATCACCAAAGTCCCCACCACATCCATCAACCCAATTACCTCGCCATCAAACGCACCCACCAATATGGCCATTACCGGCAATAAATACGTCACATAGGTGGCAAAAACCGTGCTGGTGCGCTGTAATAAATGAAAATACAGGATAGAACCGACCACCGTGCCCACCGCGCCCAAATAAGAAATATAGCCCACTGCTTTCCACCCGTCGGGGTTTTGAAAAGCGGCCGACCAGGCATCCGTACCAAACAAGGCAACGATGAAAAACGGCCCGGTGAGCAAAAAAGAGGCCGACCCAATGGCTGCCGGGTGCATGCCTTGGAGGTTGAAGCCTACACTGTTGGCATTGATGGCGTAACAAACGGTAGCCAGGGCGCACAAACCCGCATACCAGGCGTTTCCGGCATTGGCGGATTGTCCGTTCCAGAGTACCAGGATCGCCGCGCCGAGCAGGCCCAGCGCAACTCCTAAAATTTTATTGCGATTGAAATGCGCGTTGAAAAACAAAACCCCTAAAATAAGGGTAAACAGCGGCGTCAAAGAATTTAAGATGCCTGCCAGGCTGCTGTTGACATGCTGTTGGGCGACGGCAAAGAACAAATTGGGGATCGCAGAACCACAAAGCGCCACTACCACCAGGGCTTTCCATTTGGACCAGTCGATTTTACTCCAGAACATAACCGCAAAGGGGATGTAAAAGAGGGTCGCAATCACCATCCGCCAAATAGCCATTTGAACGGGGGTGAAAATTTGCACCGCGTGTTTGATGAAAAAAAACGAGGCACCCCACATCAGGGCCAGGGCAAACATCAAGAGCCAATCGAGCAGAACAGGAGGACGGTTGTTCAAAAGAAGCGTATTTTTAGGACAAATGCAGGTAAAAAAGGCGTCAAACTTTATAAAGCGTGTTGTCTTTCAGGTATTCAAAAACCGGTTCTGGGACCAGATAACGCACCGATTGGCCTTTTCGGATGCATTCCCGAATATAGGTAGCCGAGATATCGAGCAGGGGCGCTTCCAATACTTTTACACGTGGATGGGTTGCGAGCGGGCCCAATTCCGTGCCTGGGCGCTGGTACACGTAAATATCAAAATTGGCCAGGAGTTGTTCGTAGTTCTTCCAAAGGTGCAGCGAGGCAATATTATCGCCGCCCATAATCAGGGCAAAGGTTTTGTCGGGGTATTTTTCGGTCAAAAAAGCCAGCGTATCAATGGTGTACGAAGGCTTGGGGAGGTTAAACTCCACGTTGGAAGCCTCAATGCGTGGGTTGTCGCCAATGCCGAGGCGTACCAGGTGCAGTCGATCGAAGTCGCGGGCCAGCGTTTTTTTGGGTTTGAGCGGATTTTGCGGACTGACCACCATCCACACTTTATCCAAATCGGTATGCGTTGCCATGTGGTTGGCGATGATGAGATGCCCCACATGGATCGGATTGAAGGAACCGAAGAAAAGACCCACTTTCATGTGCCGATGGTATTATTTCGGCTGAATATCAATATCATTGTCTTGTACGCGGTCGAGCAAGTGTTGCACGCGGTACATTTCATCGACGGTATCATCGAGGAAGAATTCGATATCGGGCAGTCGGCGCATTTGGCGGCCAATTTTAGAGGCCAGGGCCTGGCGCAGGTGGTGGTGTTCGTTTTCCAATTGAAGGATCACTTCCTGCTTGTGCTCGGTGCCGTACACGCTGATGTAGATTTTGGCCACCAGGAGGTCGGGCGTCATTTTCGCGTAGGTTACCGTGACCAATTTATCGCGGCCATAAATGATGCTGCCTTCTTCGGTGAGGATCATCCCGAAGTAGCGTCGTATAAGTTCGCCTACTTGTTGCTGGCGGATCGTTTCCATAATAAAATGCTTAAATGGTGAGGTAGGCGCTGCTAAAAAAGTAACGCAAAGGTAGTTTAAAACAGGCGGCAACCACAAAAAGTTTCGTTTGCGGCAAAAAAGTAGGCTACTTTCCGAAACAAATTTGGTGCTATGGTGTTAAAGACAGGCTTCGCAGAAATATTATTGCAAATTTTTGTTGTCGCGCTTGCAAAGTTATGCTGAATAGATGTATCTTTGCCCCGCTTTTCAGGAATGCTCTTGTTAAATAGGTATTTTTGGATTTGCAGGATTGAAAAATCCGGTTCGATCTCGTAGCTCAGCCGGTAGAGCACTTGACTTTTAATCAAGGGGTCATGGGTTCGAATCCCATCGAGATCACATTGAAGCCTGGACGACTGTCCGGGCTTTTTTATTTTACCCATAATTTCGCTGCGCTTTTCCGATGGGAAAACGTCAGCCATTATATTTTTCCAAGTTGGAAGGAAGTTCAATCATTAGGGATTTGTCCACCTCAACGGCGTTAACCCGCTCATTGTAGATTTTAACGAGGCTAACAAGGCTATGTTTGAGTTTGTCGGCTGCGAAAACGCTGATTTCTTCAATGTTTTGAGAAATGAACGATTCGAGCGATCCAACGGCAATTTGACCTTTACAATGCCTATCAGCATATTGACGTGTACCCACAAGTATTTCGTCAGGCACAATCAGATATGGCTTTAGCCCATCTTCAAGGTTCTCTTGGCATTTTTTGTAAACACCCTCCATAGGGGAAACGGTCACATGAAAGACCGTGTTGCCTATTGCAAAGTCCCCAGAGCGGTTGGTTGGTTTATCAGCTGTACTTGCCGATTCATTAGATACTTTTACCTCTGGAAATCGGAGTTGCAATTTAGCACCTACTAAGTGTTGCGCCACAGCCCCGAATTTACCTTCATTTTCGGCAATTTCAAGAAGGTTACGAATGACTTGCCAGGTCGAAAGTTTCGAGTCGAAGACTAATTTGATTTTTTGGCGATTATGGAAATCCCGTACACGTTCAACTAAAAACGCTTGAAAAGAGGCCAAAATCTTGTTTCGATCTTCCTGCTCTAATAAACCGAGTTTTAGAGGCTCTAAAGATTTGAATAGTGGCCTAATATCGCCTTGCCCTCCGCGATTCGTCCGCCCGCCTTCTTTTGCAAAGGGTCGGGTTTCGCCCAAAGTTCTTAGAATTGAAGCAACCGCCGCGCCGCTTGCCCCTTTGATTTGTGCGCCGCCGGGCGCTACATGGGTATCAAAGTCCAAATCGTATTTTTCCTTCAACCGTTCGAGCAAAACGAGCGTTGCAGCAATTGTGCCATTAGCCGGGCCATTGTTTGCTTTAACAATTTTTAGAGACAAGTACCATTCTTCAAATGTCGATAGCGGCTGTTCGGTATTCATTTTTATGATCCTGCTTTAATGTTAAGTTGTTAATCTCTGCAAGTAAGGGGTTGAGGTAGTTTTCACCAATCCACGTTACCACTGGGACACAAACGGCGTCTCCAAAACCAAATAACGCTTGGTTGATATTTCCGGAAATATGGTATTCGTCTGCGCCCATCAACCTTGCGCATTCGCGAGGGGACAAAAGGCGAATACTTATTTCACCTTTGCCAACACGAAGTAAAATTTGCCTTGCACTTCCTCCTTTGGGCGTTCTTAAACATCCCGCTATTCCATCCGAACGAATTTCTGCCATAGAACGGCCTTCTCTTTCCCTTCGAAATGCGGTAAAGTAAGTGTATTCATTTTTACCTTTTGCCGCTTCGATCAAAACACGATGCCTATCGAATGTTTGATTAAGAAGGTATTGCACCCGTTCTTCATTCCACCAATCTTTCGACTCTTTCGGTATTTCTTCGATAATATCGACCAACCGTAAACTACTTTTAGGCAAATTGGGTAAATTTCGGATGCTCCAATTGATTTCGGGGTGTCTTAAAATGAAGTCTGCAAGTTTCGGCGTTCTTAAATCGCTTTGGTAAAGGGTTAACTGGCGATCGTTGAGTATTTCAGGTTCTCCGATGGATTTATGTCCAATAACAAATAGACGTACCCTGCTTTGAGGAACGAATCTAACAGCGTCAATTATGAAGGCGTCAACGGCGTACCCTAATCCATTCAAGGCTAATAAGGCTTCTTTGAAATCTTGTCCTTTGTTTGAAGTCAAAAAACCTTCTACATTTTCAAGTAATACAATTGGCGGGCGACGTTCGCCCATATCCTCCAAGACATTTACGAACCCCCAAAACGCGGAAGATTGACTTCCTGACAATCCTTCCCTACGTCCAGCTAAAGACAAGTCTGTACAAGGAAAAGAGGCGGTTGCCAAACTTACATTAGGTATTTGGCTTCCCTTCAATTGGTGGATATCCCCAAGGTTGAAATGGTTTATCGGATCGTTGAAATGCGTTTGATAAATACGCTCTTTAGTAGGGTCAATGTCGTTCGCAAACGCAATTTCCCATCCTGCTTTTTCCAAACCCAAACGCATTAACCCTATCCCTGCAAAGAATTCAGCAAACAACTTTGGGCCATGTTCATTTCGATAGTAAGTCATTTCAAGTTACCTTTTGAACAAAGATAGATGGTTTGTTTTAAATAAAACATACTTTTTGTTTTAAATTCGCAATGAGATTTAAGTATTAGTGTTTTGCTAATGCATATATTCTTTGATTATAAATTTTTATTTCAAAACTTCGAGACAAATCTTTTACTGTTTAAATGGGCCAAAGCCGACTAATTCCATTATTCGCTTGACTATTAATCAAAAGGTCATAGGGGCGAATCCCATCGAGATCACAATAATACCAGCCATTTTAGTGGTATCTTTCCCCCTTAATTGGTATTTTTGGAAGCATTCGGCCATATTAAGAACGCAATGCTCTTACCGGAAATTACCAGCATTCGATCCATCACACATGCGTGAAAATCAAAACATAGAATGGAAGAGCATCCTTCCATCCCTTTTAACCCGGATATTGCGGCTGCATTTTTCAGAGCCGGTCTGATCGAGGCTTGGGGACGAGGCACCCTAAAAATCGTCCGGGAATGCAGGGAAGCCGGACTTCCTGCACCCATTTTTACCTATGACCTTTCCGGGTTTAGGATTGAATTTAAAAAAGAAGCCGGAAAAAGTTCGGAGAAAAGTTCGGACGAAATTCGGTGTTCGATATTCCCCTTCCCCCTCTTTTTCCTACCAAACACAGCCCAATCCCCGCCAAAAAACGAAAGCCTCCCGGCTAGGGCTACTCGGCGCCCCATCTTTGTATCATCAAACAGCGCACAACGCTACTACACGATACAAAAAAGGTTACCATGAAATTCTTCGCAATCGTTCTCGTTTTCTTCCCAATGTTGCTCACCGCGCAGTTCGCTGCAAAATTGCAAAACGCATCCAGCCCAGTTGCTGCTGAACTGCACCTCAACAATACCAACACTACTACCACCGTAAAATACAACTGGAAACGCGGCATTCGCCAAGCCATCCTGCCTGGTACCCTGGCTTTCGCTTCAGGCGTTTCTGGCGGCCTGCGCGAATCCATCCTTTGGAGAAAAGATGTGTTCTTCAAGCGCTTCCCAAATGCCAACCGCAACTTCTGGACGGCTCCAAATACCCTGAAAGACGCGCCCGCCAACGCGCAGCCTTACTCAAAAGCACACAAAGTGCTCACCACCGCGCACAACGCATTTTTGGCAACTGCTGTCATCAGCGCAACCATTCCGCTCGTAAAACACGGTAAAAAAGAAAAATTGGGCCATAAATTGGCAGATATTGGCTTGCAGGCACTCGCCATCAGCCTGGGCTACTCGCTCGGATTTGAAGGCACCTTTGGCCACTTCTTCAAAAGATAAGGGGATTGAACGAATTGCAAACACAAGCAGTCGGGCGCTTGGATTAGGAAGACCAACACCGACTTTTATTTCAGATTGGTAATTTTATCTGCCGCACGAGGAAACTTGGGCGGCAGTTTTTTTTCCCCGAATGAAATTCGAGGGTCACAAGATGATAGATGTGATTCAAAATTTCGCATAAATGCGATTACGTCCACTCCAATAGAATCGCATAATACCCTTATCAGCGACGAATACGGTAATTAACCTTGTACCGGATAACGGTGGAATCGCAAAGTCGCCGGAATGATTGGTAGGTTTATGTGTGCGCCTTAAATATGAAGCAAATGCAAAATTTTGACAAACATATTTACTGTCTTTTTTAATAGTAATACTATTTTTGCTTTTAAAATCCTCCACATGAAAAAAACAATATTGCTACTTGGAATAATATCATTGTGCATTCAATGCCGCATGCTCGGCCCAGCAGACTTTGCGGTAACGCCCATACCCACTAAAATTGATTTACCACGCCTGGAAATACTTACCCACCAGCAAAGTTTTGGGGCCATGTTTGGCAACGCGCTTTGGGGAAATCAGTTTTTGATGTACGACAACAGTTGGTCGACCTTCATGCCGGTGGGGTATCAGCGCAGCATCGCACCACGCAAAATCCTGGATGCCATGGGATATCTGGAGCGTGAGACGGCTGCTATCAGTCGGCGCACAGGCAATGCGCACGGTTATGCACGGTACAAATTGATGTATTATGAAGTGCGGCAACCCGGGTTTGGCTGGGAAATTTTATCCTCCCTCACCTGTTTTATCCCCAATTTTTTTGGGATGCCGTTTAACAGGCTGCGCACCGATCTGGAATTGCAATTAGAAATTGTAGATGCGCAGGGCAATATACTTTCTACGTATCGCAGCGCGCAATCGGCGCTGGTTTGGTCGGCGCCTTATTGGGGCTATTGGTGGACCGATGCCGTTCGGAAGGCGTGTATTTCGGCCCTTCAAATGGCGATGACTGATATAAAAGGACAAATAGCGTTGGATCGGAATACCTTAGAAACCCAATTGTTGGATGGTGGACAATTGCCGCCCTTTGTTTCGGAAGGGTACCGGCGTTGAACGGTTGGTGTTTTGTAATTTTAAAATAAAATATGGAGTAAGCCCTGAGCGCAGGACTTACTCCATATTTTATTTCGATAGTACCTCCAATCCCATTTTTTCAATAATGCCGAGTACTACTTCGTCCCATTGCATGTTCAGGCTATAACCCAGTTCAATATCGGTTTTTTTCAGGCCATCTACAATACATGCATAATCTGTTGAGGGACAAGCAAGCGCATCGGCATACCAGGTTCGACTATTTACAAATTCGCCAAAATCGACGATGGCTTCTTCTGCCGAGTAATACACGCGAAACTTGGTTGCGGCATCGTCGTGCCACTTTGAATACGTCTTACCTGTCCAGGGGCTGCTGGCTTTAATGCCAAACGGATTGCCTGCATTTATAAACAGTTCGCTACTAAACCCGGATTCATTGATTGCAATGGCAATCACCACGGGTGCTGCGACGCCTGTGCGACTTTCCAATTGAACTGCGGCGCGTACAAATGATTCGACAGTTCCGGCATCGGCATGGTAAATTTCCGTAATGCGCGCAGCCACCAGCAGCATGGTTTCTTCGGTTGGGGTGGTTGCTTGATTTATATGGTTAACTAGGCGCGCCTCCTGGCTAAAGGCATTAAAGGAAAAAGAACACAATAAATTAGCCAGAACAAAAACGATAAACATCCATTTGTTTTGCATGGTTTGTGGGTTAAACTGTAAAAAGAGGTAAAAAAAACCGTGTTAACGGTCGTCAACACGGTATATTATGGCCTTGAACAAAGCGTATAAAGTGCCCCTAAGGCAATGAACAGAAAATGCAAATGAAGAAGGAGGAGGGCCTTTGCGAGGGAAAGAACATGTGTTTTAATTCACTGAAAATTAAATATTTCCGCCCCGTATTATCCGCAGAATGACTGCGATGATGGCAATCACCAACAGGATATGAATAAGGCCTCCAGCGTGAAAACCGATGAATCCGATGGCCCATCCGATGATGAGGATGACCGCAATGAGGTAAAGTAGATTGCCCATGTGTGTTGTTTGTATTAGTGTTTGTTTGAGTAACAAAGGTGCTGGAATGTGCGGTTCAATCTGTTACATTATACACGCAATATATTGCATTATTCACAGGTGTAATTGATATGTGAATAATGTAAGTATTTAATTTAATTATGTAACAGATTCATTTTAAAAGGCCCTGACCTTTGCATCTTAATTCACACTAAATATCAAACATGAAACACACAATCAATTATACCATGATGCTCCTTGCCTCGATCGCCTTGTTTTTGGGCAGCATCCAGTATGCAAGCGCACAAAATGTCGAATTTGGCATTCGATTTATGCCTACGTTTTCAAAGTTTAACTTGAAATCCAATACGGGCACTACCATTAATGGACAAGTAACCGTAGGATATGGAGCAAGTGCATTTTTGGGCATTAATTTGACCGATTATGTAGGCATTCAAGGGGAAGTGATTTATAGTGCTGTATCCCAAAAATACACGGAAGTGGATGTGGAGCGGAACATTAAACTGAAATATGTAAATATTCCCCTGCTGCTTTCATTGAACACCGGGAAAACGCGTAAGGTGAATCTGAACATTGTTGCGGGCCCACAAATTGGCATCAGCGCCGGAACCGATCTGGAAATAGCGGGCGGCGAAATCTCTACCCGGGACAATGGTGTACTTTCTATTAAAAAAGGCGATTTGGGGTTTGCATATGGTGCAGGACTTGATTTTGGTTTGAATCCAACCCGTACCGTACGTTTAGGCGTAGGCTATCGGGGTGTATCAGGACTTATCGATATCAGTGACCGCGGCAATACCCTTTCTACCGAGCAGTATTATTTGGTAGACCGGACCCACCTCCGAACCAATGCGGTGTATGCAGGATTATCCATTCTATTTTAATATAAAAGCCCTTAAAAACCATCTTTGAGTAAACTGCAGCCCGTTTCATTTCAAACTTGAAACGGGCTTTTCTTTTCGCTTCTATCTATTGTGGTGGTGCATGTGTGAATGATGTAACTTCTTCCATTTTAACTGTAATGCTTTGAATTGCGCAGATGCCCACCTTTGTTTAACAAAATTTGATTCACACTTAAAATCAATACCATTGAAACATTTAACCGCATTCCTGATTGCAGCATTCATGTTGCTGAATTTTATTCCTACTGCTGTGAATGCCAACACGGTAGCGGCGAAAACCCCTCCAACTGCACCAGCCGATTCTACTGCAGCCACCATCGTGATGGCGCGTTTGACGCAAATTATGCACTTGGATAAAAAAGCCCTTTCCAGCACAGAAAAGAAAGCCTTGCGCACCGAATTGCGCACGATCAAAAACCACAAGGACCTTTCTGGCGGCGTGTATTTGTCGGCGGGTGCTGTATTGCTGATCGTCATTCTGATCATCATCCTGCTGTAAGATAATCAAGTAACCTTGCGTGGAACCGTTAGCTCCTGGTTTCAAAAATATGAAGCCGAACGGATTGCCTGGGACGCACTGGGTATGTGGAATGTAGAGAATGAATTAGCGATTGAATATGCACTTTAAACGGCTGTTAAAAAGCGGGCGGCAACGGGCGCTCGTTTTTTGCAGTCGATTAGAAATCACCCATTTTAAAACAAACAAATAAATCATGGATTCAGGTAAAGTATTACTAGGCTTGTTGGCCGGATTAGCCGCCGGCGCCACGCTGGGCATTTTATTGGCACCAGAAAAAGGCAAAACCACCCGCCGCCGCATGATCAATAAAGGAAACGATTATGTGGAGGAGTTGGAAGACAAATTCAATGATTACATGGAAGGCGTCACCGAAAGATTCAACAAAACCAAGGCAGATGCTACGAAAATGGCCGCCCAATGGAAGCAAAAAGTTGAAAAAGCAGAACACGAAATGCTCGATGGAAAACAATAGGTAATCCTTGCCTAATTTAATAAGTTTCCCATCATTCAAGCGGTGAACTTTGTAGGGCTCAAATGCACAAATCAAAAACATGAAACATTCATTCCGAATTTTTATCGCATTGCTTTTATCCTTTATCCTGGCGCACTCCCTGCGCGCGCAGGAGGCCAATACCCCCCGATTTGGCTTCAAGGCGGGCCTGAATTACTCCAACCTGTACGCCAAGGACGCCGATAATTCCAAAACACACGCTGGCCTGAATGTGGGCTTTTTTGCCAAAGTACCCTTGACGAATTGGGTGTCTATTCAGCCTGAGGTGTACTATACGACCAAGGGCGCGGATGTCACATACAACAATCTATTTGCAACAGGCACGGCCAAGTTCAATTTGAATTATGTAGAAGTTCCGCTGCTGTTCGTCTTCCACGTTACCCGCAATTTTAATGTACACCTTGGTCCCTACGCGGCCGTGCTGGTGTCCGGCAAAGTCACCAACAAATCGAATGTAACCCTTTTTGATTTTGAAGAAAACATTCAGGTCGACGATTACAACCGCTTAGATGCCGGTGTGGCAGCAGGTTTGGGCATTGATTTGGGGGCATTGAGCATCGGTGCGCGCTACAATTACGGCTTAACCAAAGTAGGCAAAGAACGCAGTGTGCTGGGCGTCCAATACACCTTGCCCGATGCCGTAAATGGCGTGTTTAACCTGTACGTATCGGTTTCAGTGCATTAATTCCCCTTTTTAAAGTACAAAATCCTAAATCATGAATACGATTAAAAACATCATCGTGCCAACCGATTTCTCGGTCACCGCGCGCAATGCCTTCCATTATGCCCGCCTGGTGCCCCATGCATCTGGCGTAAATGTGAGAAAGATGTAACTACTGCCCGGATAGATGTAACAGTGTCGGCAGCAGAAGCACCCACCTTTACACCACCCAAACAACACATCCTGTAACCCGGGAAAGCCGGAAATAAAAAACAAACACCATGAATACTACTGAATTAAAAGGCAACTGGAACGAGCAAAAAGGAAAGCTCAAACAAAAATTTGCTGAGCTGACCGACAACGACCTGATGTTCGAAGAGGGCAAAAAGGAAGAAATGCTTGGACGGATCCAAATCAAACTTGGTAAAACCAAAGAAGAACTGCACAGTATAATCTCTGGGCTT
>Ga0247844_1001013_pt1 | contig 55624 bp, 45 predicted proteins | sample LaCtaG_FD_192421 | JGI IMG/M metagenome (GOLD analysis project Ga0247844, IMG submission 192421) | Freshwater microbial communities from meromictic Lake La Cruz, Castile-La Mancha, Spain - LaCruzMarch201714.5m_1 | ecosystem: Environmental > Aquatic > Freshwater > Lake | place: Spain: Castile-La... | reverse complement strand
ACCTCAAGAGGATGATCGCCATCTTCGGAACTGGCCCGCTCATCAGGGCAATCGCCTGATCAGAACTCGCTGCCGGCGACAGATCACCACGCACGAGAAGTCAGCGCGTTTTTACACAGCCTCGGCCAACGACTGTCGTAGAGGGGCATCCGACTCGTGCCGTTCGCTGTCTCCAAAACGGACACGCCCGAATAGGCCGGAGGTGGGTATCAGTTTAGCACCAGAGCGTGCGTAGGCCTTGCAGAAGGCAGGAGCTCGAAAGCACCCTTCCCTTCTGTTGCATTGGCTCGCCTTCGTGTTAGCTCCTGTAACCGACACGATCCACCAACGAGTTGCTGTAGAGGAGCATCCGACTCGCGCTTGGTTGCCGCCATGACAGGTGCACAGGCGAATTGGGTCCTGACTTGCATTTGTTCGCGGAACCCGGAAACAGCTCGACCACGGTTAATTGTGGATATGCCTGAGATCGTACCCAGAAATTTGCTGCACATTTTGCTGCACAATTCGCAACACTCGTTTTTTTATTATTGTTATCATACAGTGCATTAGGCGCTCTCTTTCTGAGATCTACCGGACGCCTCCTTGCGCGAATAACCGGCCCGATTGCCTAGAACTGCGATAGAGTCTGCACGAGCAGCCACAGGCCGATGATCAGGAACAGCCCGGCTGCGACCCAGCGCACGATCTTGAGCGGGACACGTTCCAAAAGCGCGTTGCCAAGCAAGACCGCCGGTACGTTCGCCAGCATCATGCCGAGCGTCGTGCCCATCGTGACCGCGACAACGTCGTGAAACCGCGCGCCGAGGGCCACGGTCGCGATTTGGGTCTTGTCACCCATTTCCACCAGGAAGAAGGCAATCGTGGTTGCCACGAAGGCCCCGAAACGGGCCGGCTTCGGCTTTGGCTCGTCATCGAGTTTGTCGGGTATGAGCGTCCAGGCCGCCATGGCGATGAAGGACGCCCCGATCGCCAACCTGAACGTGGGACCGTCCAGCAGGTTAGCAACCTGTGAGCCGACGAGGGCGGCCAGGAAATGGTTGGCGATCGTCGCTGCAAAGATCCCGGCGATAATTGCCAGCGGCTGCTTGAAGCGCGCGGCCAGCACAATCGCGAGCAGCTGGGTCTTGTCGCCGATCTCGGCGAGCGCGACGACGGCCATTGAGGTGAATAGAGCTTCCATGGCTACACTCCGGGGGCCGGGCGGCGATTAGAACCAAACGGCATCGACTCCGCCGCCCGGCCCCGGACGTGGAAGTGATGCCATTGGTCTCGCCCAAGCGGTTGTTCCGCTTCCACTGCACCACGGCCTCTCGGCCAAGCATGTTGACACTGTGGCTCGCCCCGAAAGGCAACTGGTTACTGCCCAGTGACAAGCCCGCCTTACGCGCCTCTCTTGTGCGGGGCAATGCCCGCGCCGCAATCAATGTTGTGCAGGCGTGCAAACCCTTCTCTGGGCGTGGTACGAAGTTCAACTTCTGAATGCTATCTTTTGTAATGCGATTAAAAGTTGTGCGAGGCCAGGGCGACCGATATTGATTGATCTGGAAGCAGGTAATTTTCATTGAGTTGGGCGTCATTGCGCCCTTAAGTGAAGCCAGATGATGGGCACCCAGAACGGGCCTAGCCAGAAGGGCAAACATCGCGTGCCGGATCTAATGAGAAGCGCCGTGGAAACACCGCGCGCACCTGTGTGGCTTACCGCCGACCTGGCGAACCCTCTTGCCGTTGTGTCTATCGGAGACGAACTGCCGAAAGCCGCCAATGCCTTCCGGCTGCCGCCGATCTATCCCGAGTGGCTTGGTGACCGGGCCTTGCTGTCAGAGCACCCCGCGAGATTCTGCTATGTCGTTGGCGAGATGGCCCGCGGTATCGCGACCCCGCGGATGGTGATTGAAGCGGTTCGTGCCGGGTGCATCGGCTTCTATGGCAGCGCGGGCTTGCCGCTGGATGAGATCCGCGCCGGCGTGCGCGAGATCCGTGCTGCGCTCGGCCCCGGTGATCATGCCTGGGGCGCAAACCTGATCCATTCACCGCAGGAACCTGGACAGGAAGCGGCAGTCGTTGACCTTTTCCTGGCCGAAGGCGTGCGCCGTGTCTCTGCGTCCGCTTTCATGCGGCTGACCGCGGATGTGGTGCGCTACACCGCGCTTGGATTGTCGCGGCGCGCCGATGGTGGCATCGAGCGGCGCAATCACCTTTTTGCAAAGGTGTCCCGCGCGGAAGTCGCCGAACCGTTCATGGCGCCTGCGCCGGAAAAAATGCTGCGTGAGCTGGTTGAGGCCGGAAAGATAACGCAGGCTCAGGCGGACTTTGCCGCCCAAGTGCCCGTCGCGGCCGAAATCACGGCCGAGTCAGATTCGGGCGGCCATACTGACAATCGCCCCGCGTCTGTCCTCTTCAGTTCACTCAGCGCTGCGCGGGCGCGGGTGTGCGCCCGCCACGGATTTGACGAGACGGCGATCCGGATCGGACTCGCGGGCGGCATTGCAACGCCGTCTTCAGTCGCGGCGGCCTTTCAGATGGGCGCGGCGTATGTGCTGACAGGCTCGGTCAATCAGAGCGCAGTCGAGTCGGGACTGTCCGAAGCCGGGCGTAAACTGTTGGCCAAGGCCGGGCCGGCTGATGTGGCGATGGCCCCCGCCGCCGACATGTTTGAACAGGGGGTCGAGGTGCAGGTGCTCAAACGCGGCACTCTGTTCGCGATGCGCGGGAAAAAGCTGCATGGGTTTTATCGCAGCGGCGCCAGTTACGAAAGCGTCACGGCGGCGGATCGCAAATGGATTGATGACGTTCTTGGTGAACCGTTCGAGGCGGCATGGTCTGCGACGCAGTCCTATATCCGGCGCGTCAATCCGGCCGAAGCGAAGAAGGCGGAATCCGACGGTAACAAGCGCCTCGCGCTTGTCGCCCGGCGGTACTTGTTTCAAGGCGCGCAATGGGCCCGCGAAGGCGAACCTGGGCGCGTCGCCGACTATCAGATCTGGTGCGGACCAGCGATGGGCGCGTTCAACGAATGGGTGGCCGGCACGCCGCTTGAGCCTGTCGAGAACCGCACGGTGCGCCAGATTGCTTTGAACCTGCTGGAGGGCGCCGCACGCGTGACGCGTGCGGCGCAGCTCCGGTCTGCAGGCCTCGCGGTTCCGTCGCAGTTTTTTTCCTACACACCCCGTCTATTTGAGTAACCGATGACCGAACGCCGTAAGGCCTCCTCCAAGCGCGCCGCCGAACCGATTGCGATCGTCGGCATGGGCGCCATTTTTCCCGGACGCGGGGACACGACCGGCTTCTGGCGGGACATCTTCGAAGCGCGAGATCTGCTGAGCGATACACCCGAAACTCACTGGCTGATCGACGACTATTACGACGCCAATCCTTTGACGCCGGACAAGACTTATGGTCGGCGCGGCGGGTTCCTTTCGCCCGTCGCGTTTGATCCGCTTGCCTTCGGCATTCCGCCTGCGCAGCTGCAGACAACCGATTCCGCCCAACTGCTGGCACTTGTTGCTGCCAAGATGACGCTCGACGACGCGGAACGCGGCAGTGGTGGCAGGATCGACCGGTCGCGGACGAGCGTCATTCTGGGTGTGGCCTCTGCCACTGAACTGACGGCGCATATGGCAGGCCGTCTGCAGCGCCCCGCCTGGGTCAATGGCCTGCGCCAGTCAGGTCTTGCTGAAAGCGATGTCCAGGCAATCGCCAAACGCATTGAGAACCACTATGCCGAATGGAAAGAGAGCACGTTTCCGGGCCTTCTGGGCAACGTGGTCGCGGGCCGGATTGCAAACCGGCTTGATCTCGGCGGCAGCAATTATGTAACCGATGCGGCCTGCGCCTCCAGCCTGTCTGCGCTGCACATCGCCTTGCACGAACTGCGCGCCGGAGACTCCGACATGGTCCTGACCGGCGGCGTGGACGCGCTGAACGACATTCTGATGTTCATGTGCTTTTCGAAAACGCCCGCACTTTCGCCGACCGGTGATTGCCGTCCGTTCTCGAACAATTCGGATGGAACGATGCTCGGCGAAGGCATCGGTATGCTGGCGCTGCGGCGGCTTCAAGATGCCGAGCGCGATGGCAACACGGTACATGCCCTGATCCGCGGCATCGGCGGCGGCTCGGACGGCAAGGGTACGGCCATCTACACACCGCTCCCATCCGGTCAGGCGCGCGCCTTGCGGCGTGCCTACGAACAGGCCGGCTATGGTCCGGATACGGTCGATCTGGTTGAAGCGCATGGCACAGGCACGCGCGCCGGCGACAAGGCTGAAATTGAAGGCCTGCATCTTGTCTTCAGCGAATCGGACGCCGGTGAAGGCCCATGGTGCGCGGTCGGATCGGTCAAATCGCAGATCGGCCACACGAAAGCCGCTGCGGGTGCTGCAAGCCTGCTGAAGGCGGTTGAATCGCTGCGCCGCAAGGTTTTGCCGCCGACGATCAAGATAGAGGAGCCCGCAGACGCGATCCGCAACAGCGCCTGTTTCTATGTGAATACAGAAGCACGGCCCTGGATAACGGCGGATACGCGCCCCCGCCGCGCGTCCGTCAGCTCGTTCGGATTTGGCGGCAGCAACTTCCACGTCACGCTCGAGGAGTATACCGGCGCCGCGGCAGCGCGTCCGGCCCGCGTTCATCCGGCGGAACTGTTCCTGTACGCAGCTCCCAACGCGGCAGATTTGGCAGCGCGACTTGCCGGACATGCTGAAGCGCCTCCGCCGGAGGATGCGTTCGCGTTTGAAGCCGCCGCTTCGCATGCGGCATTCGACGTGAAGGCATCCGTGCGGGCCGCCATCGTGGCCGCCGGTCCGGACGAACTCGCGTCGAAGGCCTCAAAGCTGGCCGCGCAGTTGAAGGAAGGATCCCTCGGCACTGCGCCCCTGCCGCAAGGCTGCTCAGCATCTATGCTGGCGCCGGATGCCGGAAAGATCGCTTTACTGTTTTCGGGTCAGGGCAGCCAGTATCCGGGCATGGGGTCAGACCTGGCCCTCGCCTTCCCGGCGGCGCGCGCGGTCTGGGACCTGGCGGCGAGCCACGCGGTCACCGGCCCGCTGAAGCTCCATAGGCTATCCTTTCCGCCGGCGGCGTTCGATCAGGTCGAGTTTGGCAATCAGCAGCAACGCCTGACTCAGATGGAGCATGCGCAGCCGTCGATTGCGGCCGTCGCGCTATCACATATCGCTTTGCTCGAAGCGCTCGGTCTGGAAGCCGAAATGACCGGCGGGCATAGCTTCGGCGAGATAATGGCACTGCACTATGCCGGCGCCGTTGACCGCGACGCTGCGCTCACCATCGCGGCTGCGCGCGGACGGGAGATGGCGCGGGCAGCGCAGACGACCCAGGGTGCAATGCTGGCGGTTCAGGCGCCTGCGAGCCGGATCGCGCCGCTGGTGCGGGCGATCGGACGGGGGCTCGTCATCGCGAATGACAACGGGCCGAGCCAGGTGGTGCTGTCCGGCGCAGTAGATGTGATCGCGCTGGCGCAAAAACGCTGCGAAGAAGAAGGTATCAAGGCGCGCAAACTGCCGGTTGCGACCGCTTTCCACTCATCCATTGTTGAGCCGGCCGTTGCGCCCTTCCGCAGGACACTTGAAGACCTGCGCCTCAAACGCCCCGCCTTGCCGGTTTACGCGAACGCGACGGCGCAGCCCTACAAGGCCGCGTCGAAGGATCTCGCCGCTGCTTTGGCCTCGCAGATCGCATCGCCAGTGCGTTTCCGTGAGCAGGTCGAGGCGATGTATGCAGCCGGCGCCCGCTGCTTCGTCGAAGCCGGGCCGGGCAATGTCGTGTCAGGGCTCGTTTCGGACACGCTGGCGGGCCGCGGCCATGTCGCCCTGTCCCTGGATAACAAGCGCACCAACGGCGTCGCACAGTTCCTGTCTGTACTCGGCGCATTGTCCGTGGCTGGACTGAAACTCGATCTCGCTGCGCTTTACGCTGATTGCCCGCCGCCCGAACCCAAGCCAGCGCCGTCGCGGCACGCCGTGTTCATCACGGGTGCAAATCACGACCGGCCGTATCCGCCGAAAGAGGGCGCGGCCGGCCGCGCACCGCGAAATACGGCGGCTCAACCCGTCTCTGCCGGCATCCTGTCATCCGCATCCCACAAGTCTCAAAGGAACGAACCCTCCATGTCCGATCAGAACGACCGGCACGCTGCTCCGGCATCCCAGTTTTCCGTTCCGCAAGCGACCGGGCCGATGGAAATCTCGTCGCCGGTCGAGCGCATCTGGCAGGAAGTGTCGCTGCGCCATTCAGATTACCTGAATGCGATGGCCGAGGGCCACAAAGCCTATTTGAACGCAGCCGCAGCGCTGCTCGGGCAAGCAGGTTCGGTTCCCCGCGAGCCGCAGCGCCTTCCGGCGCCGCGTGTCGCCGCGTCGATCCCGGCTGCCCAGCCAGCAGCCTATGCGCCTCCAGCGGCGGGCGCGCCAACAACAGCGCCCGAACCCCCGAAGGCAAAAGCCAACGGGTCAGGCGGGGCGCACGCTTTTGTGGCTGAGCCGCCGAAACCGGCTCCTGCGCCCGCACCTGCTCGCATGGCTGGCGCGCCGACAGCATCCGCCGCAGCACCCGACATGGACGCAGCGGCGATCGTTCGCGCGATTGTCTCCGAGAAGACCGGCTATCCGCCTGATATGCTCGATGCCGACATGGATCTGGAGGGCGAACTCGGTGTGGATTCGATCAAGCAGGTTGAAATCCTGTCCTCGCTGCGTGACCGGCTTCCGCACCTGCCGGAGATCGACCCTGAACGCCTGGTAGAGCTGCGCACGATCGCTGCCATCGCCGCCATGATTTCCGCTGCCACGCCGGGCGCAGCGAAAGCTGCGTCCGCGCCTGCGAAAGTGGAGGTCAAGACGGTCAGCGCGCCATCCGCCTCCAGCCTGACCGTATCGCCAGACGTCATCCGTGCCCTGATTGCCGAAAAGACCGGCTATCCGGCTGACATGCTGGAAGACGACATGGACCTTGAAGGCGAACTTGGCGTGGATTCAATCAAGCAGGTGGAAATCCTGTCCTCGCTTCGCGACACGTATCCATCGTTACCGGAAGTCGATCCCGAGCACCTCGCCGAGCTTCGCACGATCCGGAAAATAGCCGATTTTTTCGGCTGAGGGATGATGGGGAGGTACGGGCTTCCCATCGTCCCCGCCTGCCCCGGACGCACGCCGCACCGTACACGTGCGATGTGCGCCCCGTCATTTGGGCGGCGGCGGCGTGGCCGCCGCTTTTCCGTTTGCCGCCAGGCGCAGCGATCGAGATTACGAATGCGGAGCCCGCAGCCTCTCGCGGACTAAAGCGGGTTTTGTCAGCTCAAGGATTTGCGGCTCGCATCGTGGCGCAGCCATCGCAGACGGCCGACGCGGTGATCGTCACCGAAGGTCTCAGCTCTGACGAACCTGCAGCGCGCCACTGGGCCGTCTTGCAGGCGGCCAGGGCCGCGCGGCGGGACGGCGGCGTAATTATCATTCTCCAGCGCGAAGGGTCGCTTTCGGGCACAGAAGGCTTGAGCCGCACACTCCGCAAGGAGTGGACGGGTACGCAGACATTTGCCTGGTCGGTGACAGACGATCTCGAAGACGCCGTTGCCGCCGGAATTTCAGGCGGGTTTGGTGACGGCGTGATTTCGAACGCGTGCACATTGCGTGTTGCGGAGCCGGGCGCCCCTCTCTCGCCGCCGACTGTTCTTCCGGATGCTGATCCCGGCGTCTGGCTGGTCACGGGCGGGGCGCGAGGCGTTACCGCAGCCTGCGCGATTGAGCTTGCGCGGGTGGCTGGCGGCACCATCCTGCTCGCCGGGCGGTCCGCTGAAACACCGTGGCCGGATGACCTGCCTTTGGTGGCGGATTTGAAAGCTCTGCGCGGCCTGCTGGTGGAGCGGAGCCGACAGGCGGGCGAACGCCTGACGCCAGTCGCCATCGATCAGGCGGCCCGAAGCTTGCTTGCCGGCGCCGAGATCCGCGAAACGCTCGCTGCGATCCGTGAGACGGGCGCGGGCGCGCATTACATCGCGCTTGACGCCGGAAACGCATCTGCAGTTTCCGAGGCGCTCGCTCAGGCTCAGGCGCGGTATGGCCTGATCACGGGCCTCGTGCATGGCGCGGGCGTCCTGGCGGATCGTTTGGCCAATGACAAAACCGAGGCTGAGCTTCGCCGCGTGTTTGCGCCGAAGGTTGGCGGATTGATGAACATTCTGGCGGCGCTCGATCCGGCGCAGCTCAATCACACCGCGTTCTTTTCTTCTGCGGCCGCATTCTTCGGAAACAAGGGGCAATCGGATTACGCGATGGCGAATGCATTGCTCGCGGGCGCCGGCCGGTCACTCGCACTGTCTTACCCCGCAGCTCGCGTGAAAATCTTCCATTGGGGCCCGTGGGCGGGCGGCATGGTGGACGGGGCCCTCGCCAGTCATTTTGAAGCACAAGGCATTCCATTGATCCCGATCCGAGAAGGCGCACGTATTTTTGCGAACGAGTTGCTGGCAGGCGACATCAGCCAGATCGAACTTGTGGTCGGTGAAGCTTGGGCGACGACATGAACGCATTTGTGCCGATCGCCATCGTTTCAGAAGCCTGCGTTTTGCCCGGCGCCAGCTCACCAGGTGAGCTTTGGAGTGTCGTGCGCGCAAAAAGCGTCGTCACCAGAGCTGTTCTTTCGTCGGAACTCGGCCTTGCAGAGACGGCGTCATCGCCGACCCGGTACGTATCAGGCCGTGTGGACCAGGCGGCTTCGCAGCATGGGGGCTATAAGCGGCTTGAGGGTATGACGGCCGCAGAGCTCGATCCGGTCCACCGATGGTCTCTGCAGGCCGCCTGGGGCGCGTGGTCAAGTGTTCCCGGCGCCGAAAAGACGGCGCCCCCAAAACGCGGCGTGTTCCTTGCCAATCTCTGCTACCCCAGCCACGCCAAGGTAGACTATGCAGAAGAGGTCTGGCGCGCCGGCCGGACGCAGCGCCCTCTGTCAGATACATTGAATTCGGGAATGCCAGCCCATCTCATTGCGCGCATGATCGGCGCAGAAGGACCCGCGCTTGCCCTCGATGCGGCCTGCGCTTCTTCCCTTTATGCACTCGAAATTGCCTGCCGGAAACTCGCCAGTGGTCAGATTGACATCGCTCTCGTCGGCGCCGTCAATGCGGCGGACAATCTGATCCTGCATATCGGGTTCGATGCGCTCAAAGCGCTGAGCCCTTCCGGACGCTCCCGCCCGTTCGTTCAGGGTGCGGACGGACTGGTGCCATCGGAGGGCGCGGCAGCGATTGTGCTGAAACGACTTTCAGACGTCAAGAAAAACGACCGTGTGCGCGCCGTCATCCGGGGCATCGGCCTGTCCAATGATGGCCGGCGCAAAGGTTTTCTGGCGCCCGACCCGGGTGGTCAGACGGAAGCGATGAACCGGGCCTATCAGATGGCCCATATTGAGCCTGGTTCTATTGGCTTTCTCGAATGCCACGCGACCGGCACGCCGGTCGGCGACAGCGTCGAAATCCAGTCGGCCGTTGCTGTTTTCGGAGCGCGGCGCGAACTCCCGATCGGATCATTGAAGGCCAATACGGGCCATCTGATCACGGCCGCGGGCCTGGCCAGCGTGCTCAAGCTGACAGCCGCGATGGAGGCGGAAGAACTGCCGCCCATGCCGATCGACGGGAAGCTGATCGCGCCGTTGGCTGAAACGGGTCTGGCGCCGGTGAAGGACGTGCAGACATGGCACCGAAACCCGGATGCGCCGCGCCGCGCCGCGATCAGCAATTTCGGTTTCGGCGGAAACAATTCCCACCTGATCCTTGAGGCGCATGAGCCGGTGCGGGGCTACATCAACGGCCATTCAGCCGACGCCGCGCCGCTACCGGACGCCGTCGTGATCGTCGGCATCGGACTGATGGCGGGCACAGATCGCGGCGAGCGAAGTGTCATCCGCCGCCTGATCAATTCGCCTGCAGTTCCCGCTCGCCGCGCCGAACTGGCCGGCGCCGATCCCGTCAAGAGCCGTATTCCGCCGTCCGACCTTCTGAGGGCCGAAGCACATCAGCTGGCTATTCTTGATGTCTCACAGATGGCCCTGGAGGGCGTCAGCCGTATGGCCGCCGAACGAAGCGGCGTGTTCGCCGGTATCCGGTGCGCTGACGATTCTGCCCGCTGGCCGATACGAGAGCGCTTGAAAGCCAAACTGACGGCGCAAGGGTTCAACGACATCGAAGCCGAGCTCGATGCGGTTGCGCCGCCACTCGTCGCCGCTGATGTACTCGGCGCGATGGCGAACATGGCCGCCAACCGGATTACGTCCTGCGAGGATTTCCGTGGACAGGGGTTCGCCATTGCAGCCGAAGACGGCTCGGGCCTCGCGGCACTTGACGTGGCTATCGCGGCGCTGCAGGCGGGCACGCTAGACCTTGCCGTCGTCACGAGCGCCGACTTCGCAGGGGCCGTATCGCCCTCCAGGGATTGTGCAGATCAGGCTGTCGCACTTGTGCTGAAGCGTAAGTCCGATGCGGAAGCGGCGGGAGATCCGATCAAGGGCGCGGTTACGGACATTTCATGGTCTGGCGCAGGTCAAAGCCGGAGTGTTGCCCTTCAATCCGTGTACGGTGATGCGGGCGCCTCTTCTGGTCTGTTTGATATCGCCGTCAGTCTCGCACTCGCCGCCCGGTCGCACGCCATGCAAGCGGACGGCGCGGCCGTAACGCTTGTTTCATCCGAGAGAGAACTTCGCTTCTCATCCGGCAACCCTGTTACATCGCAGACCGTTCAGGTGACGGCGCTTGCCGCGCCGCCCGCGCCTACGCCGGACATGCTGCGTCCGGTCCCGCGTTTACGGTTCGCTGCGGCCGCCAACCGCCCCGCGCTCGCAGCCAAGCTGAAAGCCGGCAAGACCGGAGGAACGGGCCGCGTTCGAATTGCCATTCTCGCGAAGGACGAGGCCGACCTGGCGACGAAGACGCAAATAGCTGTGACTGATCTTGACGCAAAGCAACCGCCTGAGGCGCCGGGCATCTGGTTCGGAGAGGGGGAGCCGGAAGGCGAGCTGGCTTTCGCCCTGACAGGTTCGGCTGCCTCCTACCCGCGCATGGGGCGCGGCCTGTTGATGGCGTTCCCGGAAGTTGCCGAGCGGCTGGGCGCCGTCCCGAAAGCGGCGTCGCTGACGCACCTGCTCGCAAAGTCCTCTCTCTCGGAGTTCGAGCAGCTTTGCGCGGTCTCCCTCGTCACCCAGGCGCACGCGATCTTGCTTCGCGACGTGCTCGAACTGGAGCCGCATGCAGCCATCGGCCTGTCGCTCGGCGAAAGCAACGCGCTCTTTGCCTTCGGCTTCTGGAGGAACATGGGCGGCCTTCTGGACGATATCGAGAAGGCGGCGATGTATGAACGCCATCTGGGCGGCGCATTCGAAACAGCCGGCGAAGCCTGGGGGCCGAACGTGCCCTCCGACTGGACCAACTGGCGTCTCCGGGCGCCGGTTTCGCGCGTCCGGGATGCCCTCCGGTCTGCGCCGCATGTCGAGATCACCATCATCTATACCGACGACGACCTGATGATCGGTGGCCCTGCCGAGGCTTGCCGCGCGTTTTGCCAGAAATTTGGGCCAGGCACGGCGACGCTGATGCACCAGCACCTCGTCGTCCACGCCAATGCCATGAAACCGTTCGAGGCAAAGTGGCGGGAACTGCATTCGAGGCCCGTATCGCGCGCCAGCAGCGTGCGCCTTTATGCCAATGCCATCAACGCCGCCTATGTCCCCTCGCGGGCACGCGTGGCCGATATGTTGACCCGGCAGGCCGTGGCCACAGTCGATTTCCCGGCCACGATCCGTCAGGCATGGGAAGACGGTGTGCGGACCTTTGTGGAACTCGGGCCGCGCGACACGCTCACGCAAAGCATTGGCCAGATATTGGCCGGCAAGCCGCATCTGGCGGTGGCCACAGACCGTGTCGAGAACTCTGAACTTGCGCAGGTCGCCGAACTCGCCGCTCGTCTGTATACTGCGGGCTTCAAGGTGCGGATCGACCGGATCGCCGCGCGGCTTGATGAAGCGCGTGCGCATCCCTGGCATCATGCGGCGCCTTACAAGGTTTCACGTCCCGCACACCTGCCCGCCCCCCGTCTGCCAGCCGCGCAGCCCACATCGACCGGGTTGCCGCCGGCGCCGTGCTTGCCGCCGCCTGTTTATCCAAGGCAGGTGCGCGAGGTTGTGGCCGAAGGGCGAGCACCCTTTCCGCCCCCGCCCGGCGAAAAGCCGCAGAAATCGCCTGCCCCAACCGGCGTTCTGTCAGGCCGCACGCCTTTGTCGCCGCGCCCGCCTGTCGGCAAAGCCTGGTCGCGGGCCGAAGTCGAAGCCTCTGCGCGCGGAAAGATGTCGGAATTTTTCGGATCCGCCTTCCTCGGACAGGACGGGTTCGAACGCCAATGCCGGCTTCCGGCAGCGCCGCTTTTGCTCGTTGACCGCATCACCGGTATCGACGCCGACGCAGGCGTTGAGGGCGCAGGCGTGATCTGGACCGAAACCGATATCGCGCCGGGTGAGTGGTACACCCATGAGGGCCGCGTGCGCCCCGGCCCGCTGATCGAGTGCGGGCAGGCCGACCTGACACTGATCTCTTGGATGGGCGCCGATCTCAAGAACCAGAGCGAACGGGTTTATCGCCTTCTGGGGTGCGAAATAACCTTCCATGAAGGCGGCATGCCAAGCGCAGGCGAGACGCTGAAGTTCCAGATCGAGATTACCCAGCACGCGACCTTTGCCGGTGTGCGCATGTTTTTCTTCCAGTATGACTGCGCCGCGAATGGACGTCCCGCCTTTTCCGTTCGCCAGGGCCAGGCGGGCTTCTTTACCGATGCAGAACTCGCCTCCGGAAAGGGTGTTGCCTGGGACGCTGAGACATCGCCGCCACCGACGCGCGACACCGCGCCGATTGACGTCAGCCGCGCCAGCAACAAGCGAAGTTTTTCGAAAGCGGACGTTTCAGCCTGCCGGAACGGAGACGTCCTCGCCTGTTTCGGTAAAGGCTTCGAGCTGTGTGCGGCTCATTCGCTTCCACCTCACCTGCCGGCGGGAAAGCTGGCTTTCTTCGAAACGGTCAGCGCGTTTGATCCCACGGGCGGCCCGTGGAAGCGCGGATACCTGCGGGCGAACGCGCATGTGCCAACGGATGCCTGGTTCTACGAAGGGCATTTCCATAACGACCCCTGCATGCCCGGTACGTTGATGGCGGAGGCTGCCGTGCAGGCGCTCGAGTTCTATGCCGTCGCCCTCGGCTTGACACAGGAGCGGGATGGCTACGTGTTCGAGCCCATTCCCGGCGAAACCGCGAAGTTCGTCTGCCGGGGCCAGGTTATTCCCGACACGGATCACGATATCACCTACGAAGTGTTCATCGACGACGTTATCCTGGGGGAGACGCCGCAGGTGTTCGCTTCCCTTCTTGCCCGCTGCGATGGACGGAAAGTCTTCTATTGCCCGCGGTTCGGGATCCGGCTGCGTCGCAATTGGCCGGCGCCGCGCGTCTCGGCGTCGCCGCTTCGTGTGGGGCCGAACAAGGAAAGCCGGGGCGATCAGGCTGCGCTGCTGGACTGCGCCAATGGTCCTCCGTCGGCAGCGTTTGGAGAGATGTACGAGCGCTTTGATATCGGCGGCCGCGTGCCTCGGCTGCCGCAGCCACCTTATCATGTGATGTCGCGAGTGGTTGACGTCTCGACACGTCCGGGCGTGCAGGAAACCGGCGCCAGCATCCTCGCAGAGTACGATGTGCCGCCTGATGCCTGGTACTTTGCTGACAACCGCTCGGGCTACATGCCCTTTGCAGTGCTGAATGAAATCATCCTGCAGCCGTGCGGCTGGCTCGCCAGCCATTGCGGGTTCGCGCTGGAGGGCGGAGACCGTTTCCGCAACCTTGAAGGCGATGGAAAGATCCAGCGGATGATTGCGCCCGGAGATGGAACGATCTGTGTCCGGACGACCCTGACCAGTTTTTCCAAGGTCGGCCCGATGACCATCACGGCGTTCGACGTGGTAGCACAGCTGAAGTCGGGTGATCCTGTCATGGAACTGACGACGCGGTTCGGCTTCTTCCCGGCAGCAGCGCTCGTGCGCCAGGCGGGTTTGCCGATCACGCAGGCAGACCGCAGCTATCTGGCGCTTCCCCGTTCGGCTGAGGACCTTTCGCCAGCCGATCCAAGGCTCGCCGCCGGTCAGCTCAGGATGCTGGACATCGCGGACTATTTTGATCCGGTTGGCGGCGCGGCCGGTCTCGGTCTCATCCGTGGGCGCCAGACCGTCGACCCTGACGCCTGGTACTTCAAAGCCCACTTCTTCAACGATCCGGTCCAGCCTGGTTCGTTGGGGCTGGACGCGCTCGAGCAGCTTCTGATGCGCGCTGTCCTGCTCAAAGTCCCGGCACAGGCCGTTCGGGGTATGGTCGCCGAAACCCCGGCGGTGGGTGAGCGCGTGAAATGGTCATACCGCGGTCAGGTCACACCAGAAAAACAGGAGGTAACCGGAGTGATCGAACTGCTCAGCCTCGAGCGGACAAGCGGCCGCGTTCTGGCGACGGCGCGTGGTTCGCTCTGGTGTGACGGCCTGCGGATCTATGAGGCTAATCCGATCTCGATCGCTTTCCGGAAACCGGACTAGCCGCGTTTTCGGGCGAGGCTGAAAACTGCCTCCCCGAAATCTGTGGACCAGAATTCGTAAGCGGATCCAAAGGCGATGAGCTCGCCTGCGCCCGGGCTTGTGACAATATCGAGGGGCGTTGCGACGCCTTTCGGTCCCGCGCGAAAACCTTGCGAAGTCGATTTGAGAACCGCTTCCTTGATCGTCCACATACGGAAGAAACACGTCAGCGCAGCCTGACCCCCGAAACCGCTCGTCTCGAACGTTTCGCGTTCGTGATCGCTGCAGATCATTTTCAGCATCGGGCGCCAATCCATGTCCCGAACGAGCTCAACATCCACACCAATCTCTGCCGGCAGGGGCGCGAGTGCGACTACGGTCCAAGCGCCTTTGTGAGACAGTGACATGGCCCAGCCTTCAGGCCTGTCCAGTTGGGGCGCGCCGTCGGCCAGGTGCGATGTCTGGATGTCATTTGGCGCAGAGCCCGTCAGCGACGACACGAGACTGCGCCGCAAATGAAGTGACGTTTGCATCTGGGTGCGGTGCGTTGCGGACCTGAGCCGGGCGAGCCGTGCGTTTTCCTCGCCGGTCAGCACAGACAGGCCATACGCGCCGGGCGCGCTGGCGCCGAGCATGGCAAGCGTGAGCGGATGACCTTCGAACCCCGCCAATGCGAACGGATCCATTCCGCTTTGCGGACGTACGTTCGCCGCTTCGGGGTAAGTCATGCTCATCTTTCGACCTCGGTTCCTGCACGCAGTCTGCATCAAGATGCAATTACGACATGAGTGCCAGCAGACGAATTATTGTACCGATGCTCGCCTAGAACGCGAGTATTGGAATCATTTTATTTAGCAACCCTCCAGGTCTTTAGCGACCTGTGTCTAAGCGCCTGAGCGTCTTCAACGCGGCCGCGCGCATCAAAACGGCGTGGAACACTGAAGAATCCGAGAGTGTCCGCTGCCGATCCGGATGAATGTGCAGCCGTAATGCGCAACGATTGTCAGTTCCCGCAACTGTCAGGGGCTAAGTATTGCTGCGTGTGTTTTATTATGGCTTTACTTAACCATGGGATCGGGGCGTCCCGCGTCGGTGCGGCATGTCCTGAGAGGGGCCATTTGGATGAGTTTGGGCCGGGAAACAGCGAACGGACCGAAGACGCAGGTCGTCCGCCGCTTCCGGCGGGTGTCCGGCCCTGCGACGCCCTTTTTTCCTTACGGATTGCTTCCACTGCTTGGCCTCGCCTTGCTGACGTTGATTGCCTGGACCTCCTTCGCGCCGCATAGCATTGAAGATGAAGTGCGCAGCGCCGCCGATCGGGCGGTCGCCGATTCAGGCGCCGATTGGGCCAGCGTCGATGTGTCCGGTCAGTGGGTCAAGGTGACGGGCGCGCCGCCGACGCCGGCCGCCGGCGAGCGCGTTCTCGACGCGGTCCGGACATCCCGCTCGCCCACCTGGCTCGGACCTGCGCGCCCCGCCACGCGCGTGACGGGTGATTTCTCTGCGCGGGGCGTGCGAACTGAACCGGCCGGGGCGTCCGCGCTCGGAACCGTTTCAGACGCCGCGAATGATGAACCCGAATTCCTGTTCCGGCTGACGGGAGGCAAGCTGACGCTCAATGGACGCGTGCCCGACATCGCAACGCGCAATGCGCTCGTTGCCGCCGCAAGAAAGTCTTTGCCCGGCTGGATCAAAACCGTCGAAAGCAATCTCGAAGTTATCGGCGTGCCGCCGCCCGAAGGCTTTCAGGAGACGATGATGCGCGGCGTAGAGACACTGACGCTGTGCGATGCAGGTACCGCGAGTTTCACGTCGAGGCTTTTCAGTTTTCGCTGCGAGCTTCCGGAGCGCGACGCTGAACGCGTCCGCAAGTTGGCGAGTGCGACGCTGCCATATGGATCGGTCGGCGAAGTTGAGATCCTGGCGAAGGAAATCGTTGAATCCTGTGAAGGTGAATTGGCCCGCTTGCTCGAGGCCTCCCGCATCGAATTTGATCCGGGCAGTGACCGCATCGCCGCGTCAAAGGCAGCGTTGCTGGACCTGACCGCCCGGGCTGCGTCCGACTGTCCGGGAACTCTGCGCGTCGAAGGCCACACAGACAACACCGGCAGCACAGAACTGAACCTTAGTCTCAGCCGCCGCCGGGCAGAAGCCGTGCGTGCTGCGCTGATCCAACGCGGCGTCGCGCCGGCCCGCATCGTCGCGGCTGGCTATGGTCCGTCGCGGCCCATCGGCAACAACGCCGTCGATGAAGGCCGCGCCCAGAACCGCCGCATCGAGATCCGTATCGTGGGGACAGACGAATGATCTGCGCCCTTTCCTCCCTCGCCGAACTCCTGCCTCCCGGAGCCTGACCATGTGGTTTCTCCTCGTCAAAATCTTTTTGCTGCTTTGCCTCGCCGCCTTGCTCGGCGCAGCGTTTGCCTGGTGGTGGATGCGGCGGCGGTTTGTCGATGTGACGGAGCCGCATGCCGAGCTCACCAAGCAGGTCGATGCGTTCCTGAAACAGGGCAAGGCGTTGACACGTGAAGACATCGATAATTCGCTGTCGCTTGCGCTCGGCGCCTACCGGCCGCCGCAACCGGATCTGACGCCGCTGCAGCAGAGGTTGGTGGACCTTGAAACCGCCGTGTCTGCGCCGGATCAGAATGCCGCCGCGATGAACGCCCGGCTGGCGGCGCTTGAGCAATCCGTATCCGCGGTCGCGGCCTCGCTAGCCTCGATGCGCTCGGTGCATCTGGAAGCCATCGATCAGCATCTGCGCGGCGTCTCGGCCCGCATCGATAATCTGCGCATGCCGGACATCGAGGGCGTCAATACGCGCATCACGGCGCTTTCCTCGAACGTCATCGAGCCGCGCTTCGAGCGTATCGAGCAACTGGTCACGAACTTCAGGGTGCCCGAGACCAATCTTGGCCCGGTGCATAGCGGGCTGGCTGCGCTACAGCTGGCGGTCGAGAATCTGGAGTTGCCGGAGCCGAACCTCGCGCCGTTTCAGCAGCGGCTCGACGAACTTGCGATCCGTCCGGACCTGCAACGCCTGACGAGTGAAGTTGAAACCCTCGCGCTCTACACCATGGCGCGTGAGCCGGATCTGAAAGTCGTGCTCGAGCGGGTGACCGCCCTCGAAATGGCCGTCCGCGACGTGCAGATTCCGGAGCCGGATCTTGCGCCTCTCATCGTTCGGCTTTCAGCGGTCGAAGCCTACCTCGCTGCGGCACCCTCGTCCGACATGCTCATCGGTACGCTCGCGGGTATCGAGAGTGATCTCGACGTACTCTCCCGCCGTCCCGTTGGTCTCGATCCTTTGTACAGCCAACTGGGCGCGCTGGATGCCTCGCTCGCTTCGATCCGCACCGAGCTGCGCGGTCAGGGCCGCACCGAAGCGCTCGACCGCCGCCTCGCCCTGCTCCAGGAAGCCGTCCTCAATCTTCCGCAGCCGGATTATACCCGGATCGACCTTGCCCTTCGGTCGATTGAATCCCGGTTTGACCTCGGCGCCCTTGAAGACCGCTTGACGGCGATCGAGTACAGCCTGACCGCCGTCCATCACATGCTTCGGTCCCGCGGAGAGCCGGCTCGTCCGGAGCCCGAACCCCGCGTGCGCGCGGAAGTTGCTCCGGCCTACGAACCCCGTCCGAGACCCGTGCGCGCGGTACCAGAGCCGGTCGTGCGCCCGGCGCGCCGGGCCGATCCCATCGGCCGCGCTCGCCGCGTGGACGATCAGGCAAACCTGCTGACGCATGCCGCGTTCGGCGACAGTGACGACCTCGAACTGATTGTCGGCGTCGGTCCGATGCTGACCGAACTTCTGCACGAGATCGGCGTCTTCTATTTCTGGCAGATTGCCGAATGGACCGAAGCAGACATTGCCTATGTGGACGGCAAGCTGATGCATTTCCGCGGGCGGATTGAGCGTGACGGCTGGGTGGGGCAATCGCGCGAACTTGCCGCCCTGCCCTCATCCCGGAAGCGGCCGGCGGGCGACTAGCCGTACCGCCGCGACAAGGCTTGGCAAGCCGGGACGAACGGTTCACACCCTTCTGAAAAGAGGGAGAACGCGCATGCTGGAAGGCATCAAGGTCGTCGAATACGCCACGTATATGGCCGCGCCTGGCGCGGGATGCATCCTGCGCGACTGGGGCGCGGATGTGACCAAGATCGAACCACCTGGCGGCGACCCGATCCGGATGTTCTTCCGCACCATCGGCACGGACCTGCAGGACAACCCGGTCTTCGACTTCGACAACCGGGGGAAGCGCTCGGTTGTCATCGACACGAGCAAAGCGGAAGGCCAGGCCCTGATCCGCGAGATGGCCGCTGATGCCGACGTGTTCCTGACGAATGTGAGGCCCGGCGGCCTCGTCCGGTCGGGCCTCGATCACGGGTCGCTACGCGCTCTCAATCCGAAGCTCGTCTATTGCTCACTCACGGGCTACGGCCTTGAAGGTCCGGATGCGGATCGTCCCGGCTTTGACATTGCCAGCTTCTGGAGCCGCACAGGCGTCGCCAATCTGACGATTCCCAAAGGTGGCGAGCCGTTTCCGCTCCGCACAGCGTTTGGTGACCACACCACATCCATCGCAGCAGCGGCCGGCATTTGCGCCGCTCTGGTCGAAGCCGCGCGAACTGGCAAGGGACGCCTGGTTGAAGCATCGCTTTTCCGTACGGGGCTTTACGCTATGGGGTCCGATCTCGCGATCCAGCTTTTCTTTGGGCGGGTTGCCTCGACCAAAGGCCGGGGCGAGCAGAATGTTCCGATCTCGAACTTCTTCCAGACCAAGGACAGCAAGTGGTTCTGCATTGTGGCACGTCAGGGCGAGACCGACTGGGCGCCGCTGTGCCGGGTCGTGGGACGCGAGGACCTGATCACCGATCCGCGGTTCAACAATGCCAAGGGCCGCCGGGCGAATTCGGCCGAGGTCGTCGCGATCCTGGACGCCGGTTTCGCCGTTTATCCCATGCCAGAACTGGCAGCGCGCCTGGATGCAGAATCGATTGCCTGGGCGCCCGTTCAATCCCTAGCCGATGTCGCAAGTGATCCGCAGGCCTTTGCCGCCGGCGCCATCGTGCAGACACCGAGCGCGAAGGGGGATGGCACGACCTATGCCTCACCGGCCTCGCCCGTGCGCTTTCCGGGAGCCGATGACGGCCCGAAAGGCCCGTCCCCGGCGCCCGGTCAGCACACCGCCGAAGTGCTCGCCTCGCTCGGCCGGAGCCCCGCCGACATCAGGGCGCTGTTCGACGCGGGCATTGTGGCCTGATCGAGCGCAATCCGGCGCACAGGAAATTGCCTGTCCCGGCGCCTGACCCTTCCAACTGCAGGGGTTGGCCGCGCCGCTTCCGGCAGGATACCCGGCCGGGTTAGCGCGCACGCGAACGCGCACACCGTGTCGCGCAGAGGTTTCACGTTCCCGCAAACTGGACTCGCCCCCCCATCCCGAGGAGCTAAGGTCTCAACACCGGAGGGGCCCGCCCTGTCCGGCTCCAGGCGCCTGCCTATTTGCCCTTGAAGCTGGGCGTGCGTTTCTCAAGGATGGCGTTGACGCCTTCGACATGGTCCTGCGTCTCGTGCATCAAGGCTTGCGAGGCTGCCGAGAGTTCCATGATCGTGTCGTAGGACGAATTCGCGCCGTGCCGCATCAGCGTCTTGGCCAGCCGCAGGGCTTGCGGCGGCTGCTGTGCAATCTTGCCGGCGAGCGCCATCGCTTCGTCCATCAATTGATCCGCGGGCACAACCCGGCTCACGAGGCCCCATTCCTCGGCGGTCCTTGCGTCGATCACATCGCCCGTGAACAGAAGTTCGGCGGCGCGGGACGATCCGATCAGGCGCGGCAACAGCCAGGCGCCGCCATCACCGGGGATCAGTCCGAGCTTCAGGAAGGTCACCCCCATCCTGGCGGTGTCCGCCGCGATCCGGATATCCGCCATACATGCAACGTCACAGCCAAGCCCGATCGCCGGGCCATTTATCGCCGAGATCAGCGGCACTTCGAGATTGTACAGGGCACGGACGATCATGTGAATGTTGCGCCGATAACCCTCACGGATGTCTGCCGGGCTTCCGCCAAATGCGCCGGTCTTCTCCTTCATCGCCTTGACGTCGCCGCCTGCCGAGAATGCGCGTCCCGCGCCGGTGAGCACGGCGCAGCGGATCGACGGATCAGCCATGATCTGGGCGCAGACGGCGGCAACGGCCGGGCCATCACCTTCCTGTCCGAGCGCGTTCATCATCTCGGGACGGTTCAGCGTCATGAGGGCGATTGGCCCGCGTTTCTCGAGCAGCAGAATGGACATGGCCTGGTCTCCGGAGGGATGCTTTGTTGAGTGTCTCGTAGCGCGGGCTGGCGCCTTGTCCAGCGGCGTCAGATGTCGGCGCGCGTCAACGTGAACCGGGTTCCCGGCGCTGGCGGCGGGTTGGGCGGGCCGGCAAAGCACTGCGCCTTACTCATCCAGTCGGTGGCAACGGGTCCTGTCACGCGAAGGCTGGTATCTGCGATGCTACGGGTTTGCGTGACAACCTGGCAGAATTCCTCTGCGAGGCCTTCAATCCGTTCGCTCCCGCTCGGCTCGCCGTGCGTCCAAACAGTGCCGGATGGCGCGGTCAGCACCAGGTGCGGCATCGGCCCGGGCGGCGTCTCGCGGCGCGTTGCATAGGTCCAGCCGAATGTGTTCACACCCAACGTGACGATATTGGCGATGCGGTCTTCGTTCCCGCGCTTGCGGCCGGCGAAGTCGAACACTTCCTGGCCATGCGCCCAGGTTTCCATCTGCCGGGCTGTCATCGACGACCGCGCGCTCATGTCGGGCCCAGCCCATTTCAGGCGCGCTTTTGGGTCTGCCTGCGCAAACAGGTCTGCCGCCGCTTCTGCCCACGAAACCCACTCGACCAGCAAGGCGCCTTCGCTCAGATGGCCGAGCCGCTCAGCCTCATAGGCGCGCATGGTGATGCCGCGCGTCTGCATCAGCTTGAGGTGTTCCATCAGCTGGCCGGGATCACTCAGCTGGTAATGCGCCATCTTGTTCCAAAAATGCAGGTGGCGGATCACCTCGGTGATCGTCCAATCCTTGAACTGAGTCGGCCGGTTGAACGCCGCGACCGGCAGTGAGGAGACGAGACGGCTCAGGGCCCGCGTCTCCTGCCGGAAATCTTCAGCTTGCTGCATCGTTCATCACCTCACCCAAACTTTAGTGTCCATGTCATATCCGCCGGTTGCAAGCCCCCCCCGGGGAGAAGTTGGGCCAGCCCATTTACCCCGGGCGCCTGCAGTTTCGATTTGACCGGCGCAAACGGGATGTAGTTCAGTATGAGCCGAAACAGCGCTCGTCGGGGGCGCCGCGCCCGGAGCGCAGAACGCATGATCCGCTTCTTTGTCGTCATCCTGGTGCTGCTGATCGCCGCGATTGCGAGCCTCGCCGTCCTGCCGCTGGGTACGGCGCTGAGATACTCCGGTATATCGTCGACCGGCGCTGAGTGGTCGGGCGCAGTAGGCTCGGTTCTGAGCGGCCGGCTCGAAGGCCTCAAATACAAAGGCACGACTTACGGAGATGCGGATCTCGAACTCGATGCGAACGCCCTGCTCACAGGAAAGCTGCAATACGCTGTGGCCTGGAGCGGTGACCACGGCATCGGCAACGGCAAGGTGTCATTCGAACGCGGCCCGGCGATCACCCTGAAAGACTATGTGATCACGCTCGACTTGCTGGAGTACGAGAAAACGGCGCGCTGGCTCCAGCAGTCCGGCGGCAAGGTGAAGCTCGCAGGCCCCTCGATCCGGTTCGCGGGCAATAAATGTGCCGAGGCCGTCGGCGTCGCAACCAGCGATGTTCTGGATCTCAACCGCGACGTACTTGGATCCGGATGGAGCGATCTGCGCGGGGATATCTCCTGCGACGAAGGCAAGCTGGTCATACCGCTCCAGTCAGAGAACGCGGCCGGCACACGCTTTGCGGCCTTGCTCCGTGTCGCGCCCGGCGCGCCGGGCAAGTTTGAGGTGCGCATTTCGGGCCGCATCTCCCGCGCGCTCGGCTTTGCCTTGCCGCTGGCGGGCTTTACCCGGTCGGGCGACGGGTTTGTCTTTGTGCCTAAAGCCCGCGTCACCGCGAATGCGGCGCCCTGACCGGAGCGGCGGTCAGGCGAGCAGCAGATCGACCTGGACTTCAAGCGCTTCAGCCAGCCGCCGCGCCGTCTTGAGGCCGTAAGACATGCCGCGCTCGATCGCGGAAATATGGTTCGGCCGGATGCCGCTGCGCTCTCCCAGTTCGCGCTGTGTCATCAGGCGGAACTGCCGGACGGCCCGGACCGGGTTTTCGCCGTCACTGATGCGCTTGATCAAGATGGCCGGGAGCGGCGACGACCCGGTCGGCGATGAACCCTTCCGCCCCGTTGCAAGGGTCTCGACCTGCTTTTCAAGGCCTTCAATTTTCTTCTCGAGATCCAGCACGCGGATCTCGAGCGAATAGATAAGTTTCGGATCGCCCATGCGGTGCCCCCTAGTTGAGGTCCAGCTTTAGGGGCATTCTGATACGGTTCGGTGTCGGGCAGGTCACATTTTTATGTCCATGTGCGACCTTCGCCTGACGATTCCGCGCCGGCCTCAGAGCGTGAACATCGCTTCGCAGCCCGTTCCCTTGAACGCGGCATCGGCCAGCGCGCGATCCGAAGAGCCTAGCGCAGTGTAGCTTTCTCTCAGCCATTGAAGGCACTTGGCCTGGTAAGGGAACGTTGGCTGTGTCCAGGCGCGTCCGTCAATCTGCGTTTCGAAGTCAGCCTTTCCGGCGGACACCGCCTCGGCATTCGCCAACAGGAAAGGCGCATAGACCCGGCCGATTTCCGTCAGCAGCGGCTGCAAGCGCGCTCCGGCCTCTTCTGGCGGCAACCAGTCCTGATCCGTTGGCGCGGCGCCGGACAAGTCTTCCACGCGGTCGACCCAGGCCCGGACGCGTTGCGACAAGCCTTGCGTGATGGCCGCGGATGTCGGCTCGATGATGGCGAGCTGGGTCAATTGTCCATAGATGGCGAAGTCGGCCGATGAGGGGCGCTTTCCCAGGACAAAGCCGGATCGTTCAATCACCTTGTCGAGAACCGTCACGAAGCGGGCATAGCTCTCTTCGATGGTTCGCGCGGTGACATCGTTGGATCCAACAACATAAAGGCGCTCGAACTGGCGCTTGGTGAAAAAGGCGCTCATGCGCCGGGCGGTCTCGTCGTCCGCCAACGGCGCGGACCAGAAGAGCAGCAAGGGTGCCGCATTTTTGCGGTCTGCCTCGTGATACCAGCGATAGTGGAACATTGCCTTCGTCAGCCACTCGTCGGCGAAATCTTCGATCAGGTCGTTCAGCAATCCGAGGAAGCCGCCCGGCGGCAGCACGCTGCGCGCGGCATGCTCGCGCTCGAGGCGCCGGATGATGGGCGTGGAATCCACCACCGCCTCCGTTTCGCCGCGGCTGTCCTTGAAATAGACCGTTGGCAACAGCTTTACCTTCGGCACGGGATACCCAGCGGGCGGCGACTGGTGGCCTCCCCAGATGATGGCATGCGGAACATGCCGGTAGCGCAACAGCGCAATCATCTTGCGGGTATAAGGTGATCCAGGCGCGCCCAACAGCTCCAGCCGGTTCGTCGTGTCCATGCGCATGACCTCCCTTGGTGTTTTCGGCATTAGAGATGCCAGTTGTTGGAAAGGTCAAGGCGCCTTGCCGACGATGGGCCGTTTGAGGCGTCGTTCGCTACTCCAGAACGCTCCGATGCCGGGTTTCAGGTAGAAGGACGAGGGTGAGCATGATGGCCACCGCCGTCACGATGAACGGGAACCAGAGACCTGTGTAGATATCGCCAACGGCGGTGACGATAGCGAAGGAAATGGCCGGTTGCAGTCCTCCGAACCCGCCGGTCCCGACAGGGTATGGAAAGCGCGCGGCCGTATAGCGGATACGGGTTGGGAAAAGCTCGACCATGCACGCTGCAGGGGCCCATAGAGGGCGGTTGCAGCAACGATGAAGGTAACCATGATAGCAAAAAGCAGCGGCCAGTTGATCTCGTCGCTTGCCGCGCCGGCGGGATAGGTTTTCACCCTTCTGTCTTACCGGACCGCGGCGGGAGGCTACCTTCTGCCACCTTAGAACTGCGTTGGCTCAAGCGCGTCTCGATTGCGGGCCAGATGGCATTAAGCCAGCGGCGCGACGGCTTTTCGATCAAGTAATAGCTGCCGATGCCACAAAGGATGGCGGCCAGAAGCAGGCAAACCGTGTAGCCGGGAAACATCTCATCCAGTTTGTAGAATGGCTGTTGCCAGAGATAGATTGAGTAGGACCACAGACCGAACCGCGTAAGGACCGGATTCGAAAAAGCTGTCGCTATCGGCTTTGATGCGACATCGACGAGTGCCACGGCCACGGCAAGGCAGGTTGTGCCCGCTGTATAGGTAACGGCGTAATCGATGCTACTTACACTGAGCAGTACACCGGATACCACCGCGGCAAGAAAAAGCGGCAAAGCCAGCCGGTTGAGCCAAGCTGCACTCATCTGGTTACGGAGGGTCAAGAAGACCGCGACCGATATGAATATAGATGCGATGTGGACATCCGAGCGGTGGTATACCATCTCGTAACTCTGGTTCAGCAGCGCACTGCTAACGACACCATTGAGCATCATCAGTAGTGAAAGCGAGCCGATCACCCAGATGGCCATCCGTACCGACCGGCCAAACAGGATGACAAGCCCACCCAGAAGAAAATACGCATGCTCTTCTACGCAGAGCGACCAGATATGGTCGAACCAGCCCGTGCTTTGAGTGAAAAGAACGAGATAGTTAAACGTAAATGTGACAGCTGCGATGGCCCACAGCGGAGACAGGCTATAGGGCTCGCCCAGGAATGAAGAGACGAACCAGTAAATCCCGACAAAACCGATCAGCGCCGGCAGGATGCGCGTCGCGCGGCGGAAAAAGAATTTCGGCAAGGGAAATTCATTCAGGAACAGAATTTGCGCCATTAGCCTGCCGCTCAGGACAAAAAAGAGCTCGACGCCAAACGTCCCCAGATTGATATGATCAGCAGGGAAAAAATGTCCCCATAGTACCAGAATGACAGCTAAGCCGCGCCAGCCATCGAGCGAAGAGATGCGGCTTGTTGGAACGGTCGGCTCCAAAGCGGGTGGACCTCATTGCCAAGGCGGCATCTCGTTATCAGGACACAATGTCCGACAATGCGTTAGGTAAGTCGGAGCCTGGTTGCAACATGCATGCCATGACTTTGCGCAGTCTGATGGTGAAACCATTAGAGAATATTCGCTTAGGCACAAAAGATGAAGCTGCGAGCATCCGCCTTGGATGACTTCGATCGCCCACCAAACAATTTCCAACCGGTTGAAACGGGTCATGTCAGCTCCGGTCATCATCGTCCTTGACCTCCCGTTTTCTAGGTGACCCGTGCCGCCGCCCTCGCCGACTGACGTCAACTTTGCGCTGGCTGAATCGGTAAATCTGCGCAATTCGAGACCGGTTCGCTTTTTTTCCGACACCGCCATCGAGGGGACCAGAACCCGTGACCAAGCCCAAACTGTTCGGCATTTCCGGCTCCCGCGCGATCCGCGCTATCTGGGGCATGGAGGAAACCGGCATCGACTATGAGCATTTGCCAGTCACCTATGGCGCCGACTCTAAGGGCGCTGACTATCTTGCCGTCAACCCCAATGGCCGTATCCCAGCCTTGATCGACGGCGACCTGCAGCTTTTTGAGTCCATGGCCATCAACCTCTATCTGGCCAAGCGTTATGGCGGAGCGCTGTACCCCTCTTCAGACGAGGATGAGGCGCGGACCTGGCAATGGAGCGTCTGGGCCATCAGTGAAATTGAACCGCTGCAGATGCAGATCGTGATCCAGAAGCTTTTCACACCTGAGGAGAAGCGCAATCCGAAGGTCGTTGAGCACGCCACTAAGAACCTGCAACGGCCGCTGAAGGTTCTGGATACAGCGTTAGAAGGACGCGACTGGCTGGTGGGAAACGCCTTTTCGGTGGCAGATCTGAATGTAGCTTCGGTGATGCATCTGATGGGGAGTATCCGCTTCGACTATAGTGAACATGCCAATGTGCAGCGCTGGACCGATGCCTGCTACGCTCGCCCGGCGTTGGCGCGGGCTTTGGCGAAACCCTGATACCCCTGGTCGCTACAGTTGTGCGCCTGGCGCAGGGCTCATAGGTCCAGCGCGATCCGCGCTCCTGTGATCGCTTGTCCTGTTGGTCGAGCATCATCGAACAACGGCATTGGGCGAGGCCTGCTGCGATGATCAGGTTCGGCGTGCGGCGGGTCACCTCAGCCCGGTCATTCGGCTTCCTCACCGCCGCCGGGCTGGAGATCGCCGGAAACGTGCATAGCCTGGGATTTGGCTTACGGAAGACTGCCTCGTGAACGCGCGACCATTTCGGACACCGAAACGCTGCCGCGGTTTTCCGGGTTTTCATCCTGCCGGCAAAGAAGTTTGCGGGCTGCCCGTTTCGCGCTCATGTCGTCAGGGCAGCCGAAACTTGCATCCATCGCCACTGGATCGAGTGGGCAGCTTTGTTGGAGATACCGTTCGGACATGACCCGGACCGACACCCCTGACAGTGACAAGCATGCCGCCGGAACGCCTTGCATCCCTGGCCAACACAGCTTGTGCCCCAAAAAATGACGTGCAGTTCAAAGCGGCAATGGGCTGGTCCTGGCAAGGCGTTCCGCAATTGCGAACACCAGCCGCATGACAGGCGTGCGTCGTCTTTCCAGAAGGCACACGACGTACCCGGTAAAACTCGGCGCCGGAACCAGACTGGTGACCCGCCGGTAGACGATGCGGCGATCCGGCGGGCATTCGGCTGAATAGAAGAAACTCACGCCCAACCCCAGCGCAATCGACTCGCGGATCGCTTCCCGGCTGTTGAATTCAACGGTCACACCAGGCTGGACACCGCCCGTTATCAACCATTGTTCGGTTGAAATTCGCGTTCGGGAAGTTGGTTCACGGAGTAACAGCCTTTCATCAGCAATTTCCGTCAGCATAACCTGCTCGGCGTTTGCCAAACGATGACCTGACGGCATCGCAAGCGAAAGCTCGTCACGGTAAAGGAGTTGGTAGTCATACGCATCGTCACCCGGTGGATCGCTGCAAATAGCGGCGTCGATCTGCGCGTCCTTCAGCCAGAGCGCAACTTCACGTGCATTTCCGATCCGCACATGCGCACGCGCTTTGGGCTGCTCGAAGAGAAGTTCGGATAACAAGCGGGCGGCGTATGCCGGAGAATCTGATCCTAGTCGGAGTTCAGCGCTGTCAGGCTCTGACGAGTCTCCGAAAAGACCTTCTATTTCGCCGCTCACCACAAACAGTTGCCGCGTCAACCCAAACAACTGCTTGCCAGCTTCCGTTAGCTGCATCGGCTGCTTCCGGCTTTCGAACAGCGTTACCTTGTGGCGCAGTTCGAGAGCGCGAAGCTGTTGTGACAGTGTGGGCTGCGAAATCGAAAGGCGACGAGCCGCGCGCGTGATGCTTCCGTCAAGCGCGACCGCATGAAACGATCGCAGATGCTGCAGGTTTATCGCCATGCGCCTGTTCCTTCCCCCACGGACGGGCTCCCCAGCCTATGCGCAGCAGACTGATGCAGGTTCGAATAGGAATTTCTGATGACCCGGCCATGACCGTTTTCTGACGGATTTGCGACGAGTTTCATCGCAGGACAAGGCGCGCGCCTATGGCGGCCATAGATGCCAAGTATTGGCCAAGCCTGCAGCGCTGCAGACATAAGGTCGAAAGGTTAACCGCAAAGGGGTTCACAATGTCCAAACGCGAAAAATCCATCATCGGCGTATCGCTGCTCGCTCTTCTTGGGGGCGTGGTGCACGCACAAGAAGCCGCGCCCGTGGCTGAAGCCGCCTCCGTCGCCGAAGCCGATACGGTTGTCGTGACCGGCGAGGCTGTCGCGCGCGGAAACAACGTCATCACCGCCGACCGCCTCGAAGGCCTGCCGGCCGCCCAGAACATCGTCGATGCGATCAAGCTCGTCCCGGGCGTCCAGATCCGCGGCGGCGACAGCTCAAACAATGATCCGTGGTCCTACGCGATCAACATCCGCGGCTTCGAAGTGAACCTGCGCAACTCCAAGATCGGCCAGACGCTCGACGGCGTTCCGCTGTTCAACGCTTCCTACTATCTTGGCGGCGCCCCGGCGCAAAAGTTCGTGATGGGGGAAAGCCTGTCGCAAATCCAGGTCAACCAGGGCACCGCAGATGTCGGCTCACCGTCTTCGGCTGCGCTCGGCGGCACCATCGCCTACCTGACGCGCGATCCATCGGCTGAAGCGGGCGGCCTCGTGCGCGCCACGCTCGGTGACTATGACAGCCGCCGCTTCTTCGGCCGCTACGATTTCGGCACGCTCTTCGGCAACACCCAGGCCTATGTCGCTGTCTCGGATCTCAATTCGCACCTCTGGCCGCACGGCGGCTCGACGCCGGCTGCCATCGAGCAGTTCGCTGTTGAGGGCAAGTCGATCACTGATCTCGGCGCACTGAACGTCACGCTCTACGGTTCGCACAATGAGAGCGATGATGATCCGATCATCGAAGCCACGCGCGCCTTCATTGAATCGACCAATTACTCGGTCGACGGATCGTCCTCCGTGTTCAATACCGAAAACGCAGTCGCCAACGAATACTGGGCCGATGAGTGGGCCGCCGTCCGCGACAACACGTTCGGCTATGCCAAGTTCGACTTTGAAGTGAACGACAACTTCTCCTTCTCGGTCACGCCTTACGCGCAGCGCAATGAAGGCATCGGCGAATTCCTTCCGCCCGGCTCGCGCCCGCGCTTCAACACGGCAGGCGGCAACGGCGCGCTGGTCCAGGTCCTGAACGGCGGCTCCGAGATCCGCACCACGCGCACCAACGCGGCCGGTCGTTCGGTTCTCCCGTACAACGGCGCTGCCGAACGGGTCTACACCAGCCTTGACGGCGTGGTCGTGCGCTCGTCCGAGTGCTTTAACGCCGACAACACACCGCGCCTGTCCAACGGACTGACCGTCTGCTCCTCGGCGCAATCCTATCGCAACAGCGAGTACTACCATAAGCGCCTCGGCGCGGTGACCGAAGCCGAACTGGACCTGGGCGACCACACGATCCGCGGCGGTATCTGGTACGAAAACCTCGACCGCGATTTCAGCCGCACCTGGCGCAACTATATCGATATCCGTCAGGGACCTGCTGCCACCGGTCCGGTCTATCGCCGCGACTTCGAACAGAACTTCAAGACGGACCTTTATAAATTCCACCTCGCCGATGACTGGGCTGTCACCGACAAGCTGCTCGTCAGCCTCGGCCTCCAGCACTACCTCGTGGACATCGAAGGCACGTCGGCCGAAGCCGCGAACTTCAACAGCGCCGGCCAGCAGATCAGCACGACCCGTCTCGCCGTCAACAGCGACAGCAGTGACCTCCTGCCGTCGATCGGCGCCGTCTATGACGTCAATGACCAGCTGCAGGTGTTCGGCGGCTTCTCGAAGAACTTCGGCGCCATCGGTGACTGGGCCCTCGAAAAAACCGGTACCGACCTGAAGAGCCTCGAGCCAGAAACGTCGCAGAACTTCGAAGCCGGCCTGCGTATCGATACCGACCGTCTGCGCGCCGCAGCGACCGTCTATCGCAACGACTATGACAACGCGATCGTCTTCCTCACGAACGACTTCGCGGTCGGTGTCCCCGGCATCAACTACGCCGCAGGCACAGGCGGCACCTACTTCAACATCGACGGCGGTCTGGAATCGACCGGCATCGAAGGCAGCGTCGAGGTTGACGTGACCGAAGCCCTCACGGCTTACGCCGCGGCCAGCTTCATCAACTCCGAGTACACGACCGCCTTCCGCGCGGCGAGCTATGGCGGCAACCCGGTCATCGTGCCGGCCGGCGCCAAGGCCTCCGGTACGCCGGACATGATCCTCTCCGGCGCGCTGGACTACCAGCAAGGCCCGTTCTCGGGCGTGCTCTCGGTCCGCCATGTCGGTGAAGCGCCCGGGGACGCAGCCAACACGGCGAACCTGTTCGTTGATGCCTACACACTGGTCGATGCCTCGGCCCGCTACCGCATCGATCTCGATGGCGGTGACGGCCGGTTCATTGAGTTCGGTGTGGCCGTGAACAACCTCACGGACGAGAAATACATCGGCGGTATCCTGGACGAGTTCACCCAGCGCTACGTCGTCGGCGCACCGCGCTCGGTGTCGTTCACCGCTTCGCTCGGTTTCTAAGCTGACCCGCGTGGACCGCTGCCCTCAAGCGGGCGGCGGTCCACGTTCTCTCATCTCACAGGCATCCCAATGGCGGAATGCGCGCCCGGCAGTGTAGTGGAATCGCACGGCCTCAGGGCCGTCTCCGCGACCCGCACTGACCTGCGACTGACGGCGGCCGATGGCACGTCATTCATCATCCATGCGTTCGACCTCTACGAAAACGTGCCCGCACGGTTCGATGCGGCCGGCGTCCAGCGCCTCTCTCCCACTCTGTCCAGCCCGGACAATCCCGAGATTGAAACGGTCACCGCTGGCGAAGATGGCCTTGAGGTAGAGTTCGACGACGGCGCGCGCGTACTTGCGCCGTTTGACTGGTTGCTCACTCGCCGCGCTGCACAAACGCCGCTGCAGCCCGGGCGCCGTCCGCCTGCTTCTGGCGGCCCCCGATCCTTCGGCTACGCCGAGTTCATGACCAGCGATCCGGCGCGCCTCAGCGCGCTGGTCCAGGTCACCGAATTTGGTTGGGTCCGCCTGCACGGCGCGCCATGCGAACCCGGCGAAGTGCTGCGCGCCATCTCCGCTTTCGGGTACGTGCGCGAAACGAACTATGGCCGCCTGTTCGACGTGCGGGTCGAGGCAGACCCCGCCAATCTCGCCTTCACCGATCGCGGGCTTGAGCTGCATACGGACAATCCCTACCGCGCTGTTCCGCCCGCGCTGCAAGTGCTTCACTGCCTCCGGGCCGCGCCCGGAGGGGAAACTCTTCTGGCAGATGGTTTTGCCGCCGCCGAAACGCTGCGCGCCGAAGACCCCGCCGCGTTCGACGACCTCACCCGCCACCCGGTCCGTTTCGCCTGGCGCGACGCGGCGAACATTCTTGAGTCACACGCCCCCATCATTTCGCTGGGCCATGACGGCCAGCCGAACGCCATCCGGTTCAATCACCGCTCCCTCGCCTCCCCGCACCTGCCCGTCAGCCTGCAGACGGAATGGCGCCGCGCCTACCGCGCCTTCGCCCGCATCCTGTCGCGCCCCCGCCAGCAGACCCGTTTCCAGATGGCGAGCGGTGACATCATCATCTTCGACAACGAACGCATGCTGCACGGGCGCACAGCCTTCCCGCCCGGCTCCGGACGCTGGCTACAGGGTGCCTATGCTGACCGCGACGGGCTCCTGTCCGCCATCGCCCACCTGGCGCGGATCGAAGCCGGTTGCACGGTCGCCGCCATCGAAGCGCTGTTTAACTCGCCTGCGGCGGCGCAGCCTTACGGCGAGGACCTCAGCATCGCCGCCCACATGCTCCAGACCGCCCATCTCGCCGCGAAAGACGACGCCCCGCCGGCGCTGGTGGCCGCCGCTCTGTTGCATGACATCGGCTGGCCGCTGGGAGAGGACCCGCACGAGCTTGCCGGCGCGGCGCGCGTCAGCGACTGGCTCGGCGAAGCGGTCGCCGCCCCCATCCGCGCGCATGTGGCCGCCAAACGCTGGCTGGTCGCCAACGATCCGGACTATACCGCCACCCTTTCCGCCGAGTCGCAACGCACCCTCATCGTCCAGGGCGGCGCCATGACGGCTGACGAATGCGCTATCTTCGAACGCCGCGACGGCTTCGCGGACGCGGTACGCTTGCGCCGTTTCGACGATGCCGCCAAGGATCCGCAAACGGTCTGCCCACCCTTCGCCGCCTACAAGCCCCTGCTGCATCGTCTCGCGGCCGAACACGCCGCTCAAAATGGTGAACTGTAATGAAGCGCTCGATCATCGCCCTCATGTGGCTGGCGGCCTGTTCCGGACCAGCCGAACAGGACACCGCCAGGACCGCGTTGACCGTCTACACAGCCGCCGAAGCCGACCAGCTGCCCGTCTACGAAGAGGCGTTCGAAACCGCCCACCCGGACATTGACCTCGTCTGGGTGCGCGACTCCACGGGCATCGTCACCGCCAAGCTGCTCGCAGAAAAGGCCGCCCCCCGCGCCGACGCCGTATTTGCGCTGGCGGCAACCTCGCTGATGATCCTCGACAAACAAGACCTGCTCGCCCCGTTTGCCCCGGCCGGTGTTGAACGCCTTGATCCGGCCTTCCGCGACAGCGCCGCGCCGCCCCATTGGGTCGGCCAGAGCGTCTGGTCGGCCGCCATCTGCGTCAATACGATCGAAGCCAAACGGCTGGGTCTTCCTGTACCCCGTACCTGGGACGATCTCACAAAGCCCGTCTACCGGGACGCCATCGCGATGCCCGATCCGGCTTCCTCAGGCACCGGCATGCTCGCCGTCGCGGCCTGGCTTCAGATGCTCGGCGAAGACAACGGCTGGGCCTATCTGGAAGCCCTGGACGAGAACATCACAGCCTACACGCATTCCGGCTCGAAACCCTGCAAGGACGCCGCGCGCGGCGAAGTCCCCATCGGCATATCGTTCGATTTCCGCGCTGCAAACCTGAAATCCGAAGGCGCGCCGCTTGAGGTCGTGGTGCCCGCGTCCGGCGTCGGCTGGGATGTGGAGGCGGCCGCCATCATCGCCGGAACCCGCAACCGGGCCGCCGCCGAAACCTTCCTCAACTGGGCCATCTCGGACGAAGCCATGTCGCTCTATGCCGACAGCTTCGCGCTCGTCGCGGTCACCGAACGCTCCCGGCCACTCGAAAACCTCCCCGTCGACATGCAGCAGCGCCTCGCGCCGATCAGCCTCGCCTGGACCGCCGAAAACCGCGAGCGGGTGTTGGCAGAATGGACCCGCCGCTTCGCAGGCAAATCGGAAGCCGCGCCATGAGCGAGGCGATCGACGTTGCCTCCCTCAGCAAGACTTTCGGCGGCCAGGCAGCGCTGTCTGACGTCAGCTTTTCGGTTCCGGAGGGCGCCTTCGCCTGCCTCGTCGGACCATCCGGGTGCGGAAAGACCACGCTCCTGCGCATCCTCGCCGGACTGGAGACCCCGTCTTCCGGCCAGGTCCTGCTGAACGGGTCCGATGCGACCCGATTGAACCCGGCCTCGCGCAGCATCGGCGTCGTATTCCAGTCCTATGCCCTGTTTCCGAACCTCACGGCCGCGCAGAACATCGCGTTCGGGCTGCACGGCAAGGATTGGCCGCGTTCGAACAAACAGGCCCGAGTAGACGAAGTGCTTGCGCTCGTCGGGCTCAGCGGCCTCGCAAAGCGCAAGCCGGTCCAACTGTCGGGCGGGCAGCAGCAACGCGTCGCCCTCGCCCGCGCGCTCGCGCCCCGGCCGCGGTTCCTGCTGCTCGACGAACCGCTCTCCGCGCTCGATCCGCACGTCCGCGGCGCCTTGCGGGCGGAACTGAAAGACATCCAGCGCCGGACCGGAGTCACGACGGTGATGGTGACCCACGACCAGGAAGAAGCGCTCGCGCTCGCCGATCTTGTTGTCGTCCTGCGCGCCGGCCGCCTCGAGCAGGCCGGCAGCCCGCGTCATCTTCTGGAACAACCCGCCACGCCGTTCGTGGCGGACTTTGTCGCAAACATGAACATCATCGAGGCCCGCGCCGAATCCGGTGAGCGCATTTCGATCGGTGCAACGGTGATTGCCGGCGTTGTTCACGGCCTCGCGCCGGGCGCGGCGCTTTCGGTCGCTGCGGCGCAGGGCAATACCCGCCTCACGGATGCCGCCCTGCCCGCCGCTTGCCCGGCCCGGGTTCGCGCGGTCGAGTTTGCCGGGCGCCAATTGCGCGTCATCGCGAGGCTTGAGGCCGGCGGCACCCTCATCCGCGCCCACGCGCCGCTCGGTTCACCGGTCGCCAGCGGCGACGTCATCGGCGTTGCCTTCGATCCGCAATCCTTGCGTGTTTACGCCGGCGCCCCATGAACGCCGAAAAATTCATCCAGCGCCTGTGCCTTGTTTTGGTGACCCTGTATTTCGGGGTCAGCCTTGCCGGTCCGCTCACTGCTCTGGTCGTCTCCTCGCTGCAATCGGGCGAAGGTGGCTCTGCCGCGAATCTCGCCGGGCGCCTCACAGATCCGCGGCTCGTCCGCGCGGCCGGGAACAGTCTCTGGGTCGGCGCCTTAACGAGCGCGATTACGACCGCCTTAGCCCTCTTCTACGCCTACGGACTGACACGCGCGCGCCTGCCGTTGAAGGGCATATTCGCGGCCGCCGGACAGATCCCGCTGCTGGCTCCCTCCCTCCTCTCGGCCCTCGCGCTGGTTTATCTCTTCGGGGTCCAGGGCCTGCTGCGCCCGTGGATGGGGGAGGCTTCCATCATGGGCTGGCAGGGCATCGTCATCGCCAACGTCATCGCCACCTTTCCCCACGCCCTGCTCGTCCTGCGCACGGCCCTCTCGGCATCGGACGGCCGGCTTTATGAAGCCGGCGAACTGATGGGACGCAGCGGGCGCTCGATGTTCCTCGCGGTCACCCTGCCCGGCGTGCGCCACGGTCTCGTCTCAGCCGCCCTGATCGTCTTCATGCTGACCATTGCGGATATCGGCGCGCCCAAGGTCGTTGGCGGATCGTTCGACGTGCTCGCCCTCGAGATTTACAAACAAGTGCTCGGTCAGCAGGATTTCGCCATGGGCGCCGCTGTGGCCCTGGCAATGCTCGCTCCGACGGCGCTCGCCATGGGCATCGAGCGCTGGGCGGCCTCGCGACAAAGCGCTGCGCTCTCGGCCCGTTCCACCCCGCTGGTCCTGAAACCCCATCTGGCCCGGGACACGGCGATGCTCACCGGATGCAGCATCATTGCAGCGGGGCTCGTTGGCGTCATCGCCGTCTGCCAGTTCGCTTCGGTCGCCGCCTTCTGGCCTTACGACGTGTCGTTCACCACGAAACACTATGATTTCAACCGCTTTGACGGCGGCGGATGGCAGGCGCTCGGCAATTCGGTCCAGTTGGCAGTCTTCACAGCCATCGGCGGCGCGCTCCTCGTCTTCGCCAACGCTTACCTGCTCGAAAAGACCAAGCCCCATAGAGTGGTGCGCGGCGCCCTGTCGGGCTTCTCGCTCCTGTCGGCCGCGGTCCCCGGGCTCTCGCTCGGGCTCGCCTATGTCTTTTTCTTCAACAACCCCGCAAATCTGCTGAACGGTCTCTACGGGACAATGGCGATACTCGTGCTGGCCACGATCACGCACTTCTACACGGTCGCCCATCTGTCGGCGACCAGCGCGCTGAAGGCGCTCGATCCCGAATTCGAAACCGCCGCTGCGGCGATGGGCCGCCCGTTCTGGATGGTTGCCGCTCGTGTTTCTTTTCCGATATCGATTTCCGCTCTCATTGAGACGGCGCTCTACTTTTTCGTTAACGCCATGACGACTGTGTCAGTCGTTGTGTTTCTTTATGGTCCGCACACGAAGCTTGCATCCGTCGCGGTGCTGAATATGGATGACGCCGGAGACGTGGCCCCGGCGGCGGCTATGGGCATGATGATTTTTTACATCAACCTGGCCGTCCGAATTGCAGGCGAAACCGTCCTGACGCGCGTCCGCGCCAGCACAACAAGGGGCAAGGTATATTGAAGTCTCAGGTCTGCGACGTAGCAGTTATTGGCGCCGGCATTGTCGGACTGGCGCACGCCCTCGCCGCTTTAAAACGCGGCAAGTCTGTCGTGATCATCGACCGCGACGCACGCGCCGTGGGCGCCTCGATCCGGAATTTCGGGTTCATCACGATCACCGGCCAGCGGCGCGGCGCGACCTGGAAACGCGCGCGGCGCTCCCGCGATGTCTGGGTCGCCCTCGCCGAAGAAGCTGGCATCCCGATCGAGCACCGGGGTCTCCTCGTGACCGGCCGACGTCCAGAGTCGAAAGCCGTACTCGAAGCTTTCCTTGAGACCGAAATGGGCTCGGGTTGCGAACTGCTCGACCAGGTGCAGTCAAGGGCGCGCCATCCTGAGATCGGCGGCGCGGACTTTTCCTGCGCGCTCTGGAGCCCTCACGAAGTGCGCGTCGAGTCGCGCAACGCCATCCCGACGATTGCCGCCTTCCTTGCTGAAAAAGGCGTGACCTTCCTGTGGCAGACGGCCGTGCGATCAATTTCGGCACCAAAAGTCGAGACGTCACGCGGATTGGTCGAAGCCGAAACCATCATTGTCTGCCCGGGCGATGACCTTTCGACCCTCTTTCCCGAACGCATCGCGGCCTATGGCGTCACCCGCTGCAAGCTACATATGATGCGTCTCGCAGACCCCGGCTTTCGCCTGCCCGGCGCCATTATGTCGGACCTCAGCCTCGTGCGGTATCGCGGTTATGCCGACCTGCCGGAGTCGAAGGCTTTACGCACGCGTCTCGAGACAGAGCAAGCCGCCCATCTCGATAACGGCGTCCACCTGATCGTCGTCCAAAGCTCCGATGGCTCGCTTGTCGTTGGCGACAGCCACCATTATGCCGCAACGCCGGACCCGTTCGCACCGGACGGCGTCGACGAACTTGTCCGCGACGAGTTCGTACGCGCTATCGGCCTGCCTGCCCCCGCCGTGACCGAGCGCTGGACCGGAACGTATGCCTCCGCGCCGGAAGACATGTTCATGGACGCGCCGGAACCCGGCGTTCGTCTCGTCATGGTGACGAGTGGCACCGGCGCCTCTACCGCTTTCGCCATCGCAGAAGAAACCATCGCTGACCTGTTCAGCGTCAATACCGGAGTTCATGCATGAAAATCGCCGCCGTGGTTTTCGATTGGGCTGGCACGATGGTCGATTTCGGGTCCGTCGCTCCGGTCATCGCGATGCAGCAGGCCTTCCAGGCTGAAGGGCTTGCCATCGAGATGGACGAAGTGCGCGCCGATATGGGCCGGGCCAAACGCGACCATGTCCGTGCCATCCTCAACACGCCGCGTGTCACCGCAGCCTGGATCGTTGCCCGCGGCGCCGCGCCGGACGAGCGCGATGTCGACCGTATCCATGACACCGTTCTGCCGTTCATGCAGCAAGCCGGGGCTGCGCGCGCGCAGCTCATCCCGGGCGCGCTTGAAACGGTTGAAGCGCTTCGCGCGCAGCAAGTCCTGATCGGCTCGACCACCGGCTACACGCGCGAGATGATGACCCCCATCCTCGCCGCCGCTGCCGCCCAAGGCTACTCGCCGGACAGCGTCGTCTGCGCCGGTGAGACGAAAGCCGGCCGCCCGTCGCCGCTGATGCTCTGGAAAACGATGGTCGATCTCGGGGTCTATCCATCGCAGGACGTGGTCAAGGTGGACGACGCGCCGGTCGGGATTGAAGAAGGCAAAGCCGCAGGGTGTTTTACGATCGGCGTCGCCGCCAGCGGCAACGAACTCGGCCTCGACCTCGAAAGCTATAGCGCAATGGCTGCCCCTGAGCGCGCCCAGCGCCTCGAGAAAGCGCGCAGGACCCTGCTGGCTGCTGGCGCCGATCTTGTCATCGAGTCGGTCGCGGATCTGATCCCCGCCCTGAAGTCAGCTGGCCGCTTCTGAGGCGCAACGCCCTCGTGCGGAAATTGCTAATGACCAGTTCATCAGCATACCAACGTGCACGACTGGCGTTCGGTTTCGCCGCGTCCCGGGGCTGGCAAAGGCCAACGTCACGCTCATGGTCCTAGCTGCCGTCCGGCAGCGCCAATGTCGAGGTGAACCGTCCGGCTGCCGAGGCAGGGCTTGCGCTATTGGACGAAGGCGGTGACTTCGCCGATGGAATCATCGCCCTTGAAGGAGCCAGCCTCGGCGGCGCGATGTTTGCCACCTTCGACAAAGATGCTGCAAAGCGACTCAGGAAATTGGGGCGAGACACCCTGCTGCTGGCCTAACGAACGGGCAGCGGGCTCAAAGACTGACATTCAGTCCACTTCAAGCCGCGCGGAGAGAACTCGGCGGAAGACGCCATTTGCAATGGTTTGGTGGAGCGAGTTCGAGGGTGGATCGACCGGCACCACCTGGCGCAAGATTATGTCGTGGCCGGGGTGTTTGGTATCGACGTGGTCGGAGCGCATCTGCTGCGTATGCTGGCGCGGGAGGCGGCAGCAGCGGGTGTTCCGTCAAACCCAAAATCGCCTTATGAACAGGCTGCAAGCTCAGGATAAATTTCAATGCCGGAAGATCGGGATTTCAGGTTTGTTGGAGTCGGCGCGTCTCCCTACACGCGGAAACTCCGTGCGGCGGCGCGGTTTCGGCGCCTGCCGTATCGGTTTGTGGTGGCCGGCAGCAAAGAGGCCAACGCCCTCCCGGAGCGGTCCTTGCCTCTCTTGCCCTACGTCGTCGCGCCAGATGCCGACGGCGCGCTCACGCAGGTGCAAACGGACTCGACGCCAATCCTGACTTTCCTCGACGAGGCCTATCCGCCGCGGCGGCTGCGCCCGGCTGACACCGCGCTTCGGTTCCTTGACCTGTTGATAGAGGATTATGGCGACGAGTGGCTCAGCAAGTGCATGTTCCATTACCGCTGGTCTTATGCTCCCGACACGGAGCATGCCAGCGCCTATCTTCCGTATACCACAGGCATGCAGATGGCGCCTGATCGGGGCGTGCAGATGGCCGCAGCTTTCGCCGCGCGCCAGATTTCTCGTATCGGTGTTGTCGGCTCGAACGAAATGACCGGGCCGGTGATCGAAGCGAGCTGGCGCCGCTTCCTGGAGGTCTTTGACGCCCACATACAGAACCAGCCTTTCCTGCTCGGCCACCGCCCCGGCGCAGGCGATTTCGCCTGTTACGGACAAATGACCATGCTGGTGATAACCGATCCGACGCCGGCTGCGGCCGCGTTTGACGTCTCGCCGCGCGCCTATGCCTGGACGGAGCAGTGTGAAGATCTGAGCGGCCTCGATGTCAGCGAAGACGACTGGATCGACCTTGAAGAACCGTCCGAGACGTTTCGCGCCCTCCTGACTGAGATTGGCCGGGTCTATGCGCCGTTCATGCTGGCCAATGCAGACGCAGTGGCGCGCGGTGCCGAGCAGGTCTTCTGTGAAATCGATGGCCAGCCCTGGCGGCAGGCCCCCTTCGTCTACCAGGCCAAGTGCCTGCGGTGGCTACGCGGGGCTTATTCGGCGCTGACGCCCGCTGACCAGGGCCGCGTTGACGCCGTCCTTGCAGGCACTGGCTGTGCCGCGCTGTTCGAACGTGCGTAGGCGGCCATCGCATTGAGGTCACATCATGTATTGGGCGCCTGGCAAACGCACCAAGAGCGCTGTGAGCAGGTGTCCGAATTGGGCCCCTCTTCACGCAGCCTGGTCTGGGTTACCAATAGCTGCCGCGCCCGAAAGTAGCGGGCTCGCCTGTCCTGCAGATCAGGCGGGTCATCGCCCGGCAGCGGTCATCGCGGCGCTGCGCCAGGTCCGATAATCCCAGGGCAGGTCAGCGATGGGTGGCCGAAGCGCCGGCAGCCCTGCCCACCAACAGCCAGGCGATCTGCCCGAATGATGCCAACAGGGCGAGCAATGCCGCCATCCAAACTTGCGGGCTGGGCAGAGCCAGCAACTGCGGCTGGGTTGGGAATGAAAACGTATTGGGCATGGCCGCAAACTTGAACTCGTGAGCGCCCCCGAAACGCGGATCAAGCACAAGCTCCGCAAGGTCTCGCCTGCTTCGATAGCGCATGTAACCGATGATCGACCAGCCGGGGTCGGCCTCGACGCCCCAGGCATCGAAGTATCCGCCCTGCTTGCGCGCCACGATGGCGGGGTAGCCGCCGCGCGCAAACAGCGATGGCATGAACACCTTGGTGTACTCCTCAACCACTTCGCGGGCGGGACGCACGACGCCGTCTGGCCCCTTCACCTCCCCCGGAGCGACACGGACGAGATTGAGCATGTAGAATTCCCGCCCGTCATCGGCTTCGAGGAATTTTTGCATAGTCTGGAGTTGGTTGCGGCCGTCCGCACCGACTTCGCTCGCTTCGAGGCGTTGCATGATATTGCTGATCTCAGCCGTACTAAGCGGGCCGCGCCAGTTCTGATGCCAGCCAAGGAACAGACCGTAGATGAGGATCGCCGGAATCCATACCAGAAACGTTTTCACATCAGCACCCCAATCTATTGACACGTTTCGTGCCATTTCTGCGGCGCATGGTCAAGCGACGGCGCGATACAAGATCAGGGATCTGGACCGCACCAGACCAGCGGTCGGATTACCCCGATAACGAGGGCTGATGGGCGCCGGCCCCAGGCCTTCAGTGAGGGCGCGCCGAAGATGCGTACGGTCAGCTCGTCTATCCCGATCCAGTCACCAGCCCCAACGATCAGCGCATCGATCGGTTGGCCGTCCGGAGACGGGAGTTCAGACGAAGCCGCCATGGCCGTGTCTTTATTCAGGCGGGGCAATCATCTTGGTACCGCGCAATCGCAAGTATGGATAAAGCCTGCTGGGACAAATTGAGCCTGACGGAACGCCCGGCGGTTGCGCCGCGGCCGGCGCGAATGAGCGCAACCCTGTGCCAGCGTCCGGGCGGTGTCCCAAACGGCTTGACCGGTTGCTCTCAATGGCGAGGAATGGCCCGGTCGACGGCGACACAGAAAACTGCGCTGGGGGAGAATTGAACATGGCGGCTCAAGCGCCGAACGACGACGCGGCCAAAACCGGCGCGTGGCGTCTGCTCGTCCTGCTGACGATCATCAACGTGCTGAACTTTGTTGACCGCCAACTGCTGCCGAGCTTCGCAAACTTCATCAAGCCAGACCTCGGTCTCACCGACACGCAGTTCGGCCTGCTCACCGGCCTGTTTTTCATTGTGTTTTACGCGGTCGCCGGTCTGTTCATGGGCGTGCTGGCCGACACGACACACCGTGGCCGTCTGATCGCCGGTGCGATCGCCGTCTGGAGCCTGCTCACGGCGGCCTCTGGCCTGGCGAAGAATTTCGTCTCAATGGCGATTCCGCGCGCTTTGATCGGTGTCGGCGAATCAGCTCTTACTCCGACGGCGATGAGCCTGCTCGCAGACCGGTTCAAGCCTAGCCAGCTCGGTCTCGCGGCGGGCATCTATTATCTGGGCGTGCCGGTAGGCGCAGGCGCAAGCCTGCTCATCGCAGGCTATCTCGGCCCGGCGATCGGCTGGCGCAATTGCTTCTTTCTCCTCGGCATTGGCGGGCTTGCGCTCGCCGCTTTGATGCTGTTCGTGAGCGACCCACGACCTACGCGTCAAAAGCATGAAAAAGGGCCGAGCTTCGCCTCGCAACTGGCCGCGCTCGGCGGCGCGCTGGCGCGCTCGCCGTCGCTGGTGGCGATCATGGTCGGCGGCGTCTCGCTACACATGGCGGTTGGCGCCGCCAGTTTCGACCAGCTCTGGTTTGTCGCCGAGCGCGGCTTCGAGCGCGCCGAAATCGCGCAGATCACCGGCTATATCACTGTGGTGGGCGGCGTCGCCGGAAACCTATTTGGCGGCTTCGTCGGCGACTGGTGGCAGAAGCGGTTCAAGTCCGGCCGGCCTATGCTGTTGTTCTGGATGATGCTGGTGCTGACCCCGCTCTTGATCGCCTACCGGATCGTGCCGCCGGAGTCCCCGCTGTTCTTTCTGGGTGTCGGCGTCGGCATCTTCTCCCTGGCAGCTTTTTATGGCCCGACCTTCGCCTGCGTGCAGGAACTCGCGCCCGGCAAGGCGCGCGCCACGGTGACGGCATTCTATATCCTCTGCCTCAATGTCGTCGGCGTCGGCGTCGGCATCACGGGCATGGGCATCGTGACCGACATCCTGCGCGCGCAGGGCGCCGCGCAGCCCTATTCCCTAGGCCTGCTGATCTTCACGATCCTCTCCGCCGCCGCGCTGCCAGCCTTCTTCCTCGCCGGCCGCTGGTTCAAACGCGACCGCGACCGGCTGCCGGCCTGAGCAACTCGGGACCGCGTCTGTCGGCCCGGGTGATTGACCCGAGTTGTCAAATGCGCGGAATGGCAGGAAATCATGACAAAGGGAGCATGCCTCATGACGGCCACCACAGAGAGCCTGGAAGCACTGGATCCCGCGTCCGCAGCCAGCCTCACGCCGCTCGACCGCATCGATGTCTCCATACCCCATCGCTTCAAGGACGACACCTGGCAGCCCTGGTTCGCCCGCCTTCGGCGCGAATCGCCCGTGCACTATCTGGAAGACAGCGCCAATGGCCCCTTCTGGTCCCTGACGACCCACGAGACCGTCATGGCCGTCGACACGAACCACACCGCCTTTTCCTCAGAAGTCAAAGGTATCGCCATCGTTGATCCGCCCGAAACCGGCGAAGCGGCCCTGATGAGAAGCAAGTCGTTCATCACCCTGGACGAACCGGCACACCGGGAGCAGCGCAAGGCTGTCTCGCCTGCCGTCGCGCCTCAGAACCTGAAGAATTTCGAGACGCTGATCCGGGAGCGCGCGGGAGACATTCTGGATAATCTTCCGGTTGGCGAAACCTTCAACTGGGTCGATCTCGTCTCGGTCGAGCTCACTGCCCGCATGCTGGCGACACTCTTCGACTTTCCCTACGAGGACCGCCGACGGCTCATCCATTGGTCGGACATCACCACCGCCGTTCCAGGTGTCACCGGCCAGGCCACCGACATGGAGGCGCGCCGCAATGCGCTGATGGAATGTGCCATGGTCTTCTTCAATCTCTGGAACATGCGCGCCGGAGAAGCCCCGAAATCCGATTTGCTTTCCATGCTGGCCCATAGCGAGGCGACGAAGGATCTCAGCCGCGATCCGATCTCGATGATCGGCACGATCCTCCTCCTTATCGTTGGCGGCAATGACACAACCCGCAACAGCATCAGCGGCGGGGTGGTCGCCCTGAACCAGTTCCCCGCAGAATACCGGAAGCTTCGGGAAGATCCTGCGCTCATCCCCAACATGGTGTCCGAAACCATCCGTTGGCAGACGCCGGTGATTCACATGCGGCGCACGGCTGTCCAGGACGTCGAACTTGGCGGCAAGACCATCCGCAAGGGCGACAAGGTGGTCATGTGGTATCTGTCCGCCAACCGTGACGAGACCGTGTTTCCCGATGCCGAGCGCTTCCTTATCGACCGGGAAAATGCCCGCCATCATGTCTCCTTCGGATTCGGCGTCCACCGGTGCATGGGCAATCGCCTGGCCGAGATGCAGCTCCGCATCCTTTGGGAGGAAATCCTGAAGCGGTTCCACACTGTGGAAGTCGTGGGAGAGGTGGAGCGCAGCTCCAACAATTTCATCCGCGGCATCACAAACGTCCCGGTCCGCCTCCGCCCGCTCTAGGCATTGCCAGGTGGCACGTGCGAAGGTCAGGACGCGACCTGTTTCACCGCTGATCACGCGTTTCAAGCCTCCCGGCAATCTGTTCCCGCAACCTGTCGTGCGCAAAGCCCACGCGCGTGCTTCGGACGTGAGGCAAGAAAAGCGAAGTCGAAGGACGAGATCGTAGAGCTGCAAACTCCCAGTCTTGTTATCCCCGCCGGAGCGAAGCAAAGGGCCGGGACCCGGCACGATGCGGCCACATCGGCGCCACGTTCCGGATCATACCCGACGGGCTGTCGGGGATGCCAAGTTCGAGAATGTGCGCGGCAAGAGCGGCCGTCGGGAGATCGCCGAAATGCGTCATCCGTTCCTTGCAAGCGCAAGCATCGACCGCGCCCCCAGCGCCGCAACAACGAGCCAGATAAAAACTATAACAGGACCGGCAAGCCTACTCTGGGGGCGAGCCGAAGAAGCCTCGGCGCGTGTGCGGCATTCCTCCATCACTGCTCTTGGAACGAGATGGATCACCAACCAGAGACCCGCAGGAACGAGAATGACGTCGTCCAAGTAGCCCAGGACCGGAATAAAATCCGGGATCAGATCAATGGGTGAAAGTGCATAGGCTACAACGACAACACCTACCGCTTTTGCGAACCACGGCGTGCGTTCGTCTTGCACGGCGAAGTAGGTTGCTAGCGTGTCGCGCTTGATAGCGCGGGTCCATCTTTTAAGCGCCGACCACATGTCCGATAGCCTGCCTGTGAACCAGGGTGCCCGAAATAGGCTTGAATTCCTTCGATCGCAATCGTCGGTGGCCGGCAAGGTCAATCCAATAGTGCCGTCGGGAGGCCCCACCCCTGCGAGGCCGGACTTCGCCGCTTTCAGACGGGTTCGGATTTCAAGCTGACTGATTTCCGGGCATGATTAATGTTGCAAATGGCAGATAATCTGTTTGGTATGGCCAACAGGGCGGAACGGAAGAACCATCATGAGCAACACCCCGATATCCATTGATCCGAATTCAAAAGGCAACGCCAACCTTGTCTATATCCTTTACCTGGTTGCGATCGTGGTCGGCATCACCAGTCTCGTCGGTGTCATAATTGCCTACACCAGCAAAGGCAAAGGCGATTCAGTTCTCGATTCCCACTACAACAACCAGATCAATATCTTCTGGAAGGGGCTGCTCTATTCGGTGGTCGGCGTCGTATTGATGGCCGTTCTGATCGGATTTCTCATTCTTCTTGCGACTTTGGTTTGGTACATTGTCCGCTGCGTCAAAGGCATGCAGGCGCTGTCTGCCGGTCAGCCGATTGAAAACCCTGGAAGCTGGATTCTGTAGTCAGGCAAGACACGTCTCTGCTGACCGAGCGCGCACACCTGAACCCTCTTCAGGCAGTATCGGGGCAGAAGACAATAACGCCCTCGCATAGACCATCAACGCCCAATACGAAGCCGAAAACATCTGGCGCAAGGGCCGCTGGAAATCCATCGCCGCAGCCGAATAAGCCGCCTCCGGGATGAGCGGAATGTTTCAAACAGTGCCGCCTGCCTGAGCCGATCGAATACATTCCCCAAGCAGGACCCGAGACCAGCAGTTTTGCAACGCTGAAGCCAGACGCTATCGTTTCGTCACCCAAGCCAAACAGCCTTCGGAGTCGCCGGCGCGGTTCACAGTAACGATGAGCCAGAAATCCTCCTTAAGCAATTTCGCCGATCTGTCTCACAGTCGCTGACGGGGAACAGTTTAACAGTTACTTATGGTTTACTTGTATTTGCTTATTTTATTAACCTGTTGATTACGGGTGACGCTGTATTTGGCCGCGCCGGATGGATCCGCCGGTGCCGCCGATGGAGCCTCAATCATGCAGATAACGCTTTTGTGCCCGACCGTTTTGATCGCCGCGATGATGACAGGCGTCGCCTCTGCTCAAACGGTCCCGCCTTCCCCGACCGATCCGGAGCGGCGATGGTCTGCGCACCTCGAGCGCATCCAAGCGTTTACGCCGCGGGTGTTCGCCACGCCTCGTGGCCGCGGCTTCAATATTGCCATCATCGACTCCGGCGTGCGCGCCGACCACATTGAGTTCAGCGGCGGCAGGCTGATCGGCGGCTTTGACGCCTTTACCGGTCGTACCGGCGTCAGCGCTGCCAGCGATACCAACGGGCATGGCACCCACGTCGCAGCCATAGCGGCAGGACGCCAGGATGGGCGCGGCATGATGGGTGTGGCACCCAATGCTGGCATCCTGGCTGTGAGGGTGTTCCAGGGCGCCACCACTACCGATTCCGTGATCGCGCGGGGCATCGACTATGCGAACACGCAAAATGTTTTCGCCTATAATCTCAGCCTCGGCGGACCGGGCGCGATGCCGGCCACGCGCGCCGCGCTGCAACGCGCTGTCTCGGCCAATCGCCTCATCGTAGTCGCCGCTGGAAATGAGGGCCAAGCCAATCCATCCTGGCCGGCCCGCTACGCGACGGAGAGCTTCGCCAACAGCCAGATCATCGCGGTCGGTGCTGTGGACGAGCGCAATGTGATCGCCCCTTTCTCCAACCGCGCCGGCGATGCGCGAAACTTCTTCCTGGTCGCGCCGGGCACGAACGTATTGGCTGCCTACGCAATGTCGCCCAGCACCTACGCCTATATGAGCGGGACCTCGATGGCCGCCCCGGTCGTGTCGGGCGCTGCGACGGTCGTGAAATCGTTCTGGCCTTATTTAAGCGCACGCAACGTTGCTGAAGTCCTGTTTGCGTCGGCGACCGACCTTGGCGCGCCAGGCGTCGATGCAATCTACGGGCGGGGCCTGCTCAATCTCAACCGCGCTTTGCAGCCGATCGGTCAACAGGTGGTCATGACGCCCACGGGCGCGCAGACGTTTATCTTTATCCCGACCCAGTTTGGCGCGGCGCGTGGCTCCTGGGTGCGCGCGGCCCGAGACGGTGCGTTCGTAGGCGCAGTATTCGACGACTTTGGCCGCGATTTCCAAACTGATTTCGGCGCTGTTTTGGCTGAGCATAAACCCGAAGGCCTGAGCGACATGGCGTCTCGCCTGACCGACCGGTTCGCCGACCGCGAGCGCGTAGTGCGCATGGGCGACGCCGTGGTTCGGTTTGCGGGTCAGCCCCTCGACGCGGGGCACCTATGGCTGAGCGAGGGCGAAGAAATGAGGCCCAATGTGTCGATGCTCTCGCTGCAGCCCAACGGCAACGCCCTTGCGTTTGCTGCGGGCCGCCCGTCTCCGCTTATGGGCGTGCAATCACTTGCGCCGGAGGACGGGCCCCGGATTGAGGGGCTTGGCTTCGTCACCCACGATGCTGTCCTTGCAGGGGAGCGGATGAACTACGCGGCGCGCCTTCACCTCATCAGCAACTGGCACGTCGCGTTCGGCGCAGAAAAAATCACCGATGATCGCACCCCCGCGACACTGCTTCCCACCTATGAAGTGGCGCGTCCCGCCGAAAGCTACGAGATCGAGGCCGCGTGGTTGGGCGAACGCGCCGCCTTCGGATTGGGGTTCACGGCGCTGAGCGAAGAGGAAAGCCGGCTTGGCGACGCGGCTGAACTCGTCCGCTTCAACGGTGCCGCGCGCACCTATTCTTTGGACGCCCAAGGCGCATACGCTGTCTCACCCCGTTTCTCCCTGGGCGCCACGATGACGCTCGCGGTCACCGAAGCGCAGGACGGGGCGCAAGCCAGCATCGCGCGGGCGGTGAGCCCGACCACCAGCGTCGGGGTCGCGGTTGGCGCGGCTGGCGAAAATCTATGGGCCCGCAACGACCGCCTGGAAGCGAGCCTTGGTTCGCCGTTCACCACGACAGATGGAGAAATCGACACCGCTTTCGCGATCGCCGCCGATCCGGAAACCGGCGCCCCGATCTATCACGCGCAAAGAATTGGGCTCGGTGCCGACACCCCGGAACTCCGCTTCGAACTCGCCTATGTCCGGCCGGTCTCGGCGCGGGGCAAGGTCGGGCTCGCGCTCATGAACCGCGCCAACGCGGATGGCGTCGCAGGCTCGACCGAGCAGGCTATCGCCGTAAAATACCGCCTCGGCTTCTGAGCAGCTGTGGGGCGGGCCCGCGACGGACTCGCCCCTCCTCCGGTTACGGGCCTTGAACCTTGCCCGCCGTTCCGACGGGCAGGCAGCCATGAATGTCACGCTCACCTAGCTCAAGGATCAACCTGAGGCCGACGCGCCGCTTAAAAATGGGATGATTACCGTGCGCCCCGGGCCATCATGGGATCGCTCGATAACGCGCCGGTGCTCGCACACGACTTGGCCCTCAGCGACAACGAGGAAGTGATCCGGATAGACCCGCAGGCTGACAGGGCGATTGGCGAACGACGCCGGCACACTGTAGCGATTGCGTTCCAGATGCACGAGACAGGTGGGAGTGACCTGCCCCAGGTTTTTCGGACCAGTTCTTGCTTGGGAAGCGACCATCTGGAAAGGTGGTTATCATGCGGAAGGCCCGTTTTACGGACGAAGAGATGGTAGCGATCCTGCGGGAAGCGGATCGGGAGCCAGCCGGTATTGTTGCGAAGCGATACAAGGTTAGCGAGCAGACGATCTACAACTGGCGCAAGAAGTTCGGCGCTCTGTCGACGGACGAGGTGCGCCGGCTGAAGCAGCTTGAGGCGGAGAACACACGGCTGAAGAAGCTGGTGGTGGACCGGGATCTCGAGATCGAGGTGATGAAGGAGATCGCCGCAAAAAAATGGTGAGTGTGCGGGCCCGCCGCGCCGCTGCGACGTATGCGATTGAACGAGGTCTATCGCACCGTCGCGCCTGCACGCTCCTGAACGTGGCACGATCTGCTCTCAACTATTGCTCCCGGCTGACGGCAAAGGATGCCCCGGTTCTTCAGCGCATGTCCGAGTTGTCCAGCCAGTATCCGCGCTACGGATACCGGCGGATCGCGATCTTCATGCGCAGGGACGGCCATGCGATGAGCTTCGGGCGTGCATCGCGTCTCTGGAGCGGAGCGCAGCTCCAGGTCCCCCGTAAACGTGGCCGCAAGCGCGTCTCCAGCGGGCGTCCGCGGCCGAACACGCCGACCGGCGCCAACCAGGTGTGGAGTTATGACTTCGTGTTCGACTGGTGCGCCAATGGCCAGAAGCTCAAGTGCCTGACGGTCACGGATGAATGGACCAAGGAAGGGCTGGCGATCGAAGTCGATGGGCGGATATGCTCGACCCGCGTGATCGAAGTTCTTGCAAGGCTTGTCTCGGAGCGCGGCGCGCCGATTCATCTGAGGTCGGACAACGTCCTACATTCGGATACGCAGGCAAGTTCCGGGCGCAGATCCTCGTCCCGTAGTTTTCAGATACGGGCATTGAAGTCAATTGCCGGGTGGGCTTCCGCGACAATGGAAGAGCTCTCGGCCATAGCAAACACAGGATCCATGCGAAGTGTTGTCGCTGGTCCTCACCGTCCTTAACACGGGATGCCGATCCGAGCGGAAGACCCGAACATTATCTACGAGGTCGCCTCAACGAGCGGCGCCTCAACGGCCCATCAGAGAGAGGTTCTCCCGCCCGGCACCGACCCCTCGTAGAAGGGCCGGTAAGCTTTTCCGCTTTTGATGACGGCATGTGCAGTGCGCGCCATCTTTGCGGTAACCGCTGAAAGCGCTTTGCGTTTGAGATCGGCGTTATCCGGATCTTTGGCGATATAGCGCGTGTACTTGTCCCTGAAGCTGTTTTCCTTCTGGCGGATCGCGACCTGACCCGCCATCCAGAGCGCCTTGCGTAGCCTCGCGTTCCCGAACTTCGAAAGTTTCGTCTGCCCACGGAACGTACCAGACTGATGTGTGGACAGGTCGAGGCCGCAGAACTTGAGGAATTGGCGGTGATGGCCGAACCGCCTCAAGTCGCCAGCTTCGGCTAGAATGGTTAATGAGATGATCGGGCCAATACCCGGGATCTGTTTGAGAGCTTCATAATCACGAGTTCCGCCCAGCAGCGCTTCAGCTTCTGCCTCGATCGCGTCGCGCTGACGGTTCAGGCTGCGCGCCTCTGCCAGTACCATTCGGAACATTGCGATCGCTTTGCTGTCGATTGGGATAGGCAAGCGGATTGATTCTTTTGCTGTTTCGTAGATGTCGGCAATTAATCTCGCTTTTGAGGTCTTCTTGCCGACAATGTCCCAGACTGCCATCGAGAAGTCTTCCGGAGACAAGGCCGTGATCGACGCCGGCGTTGGAAACTTCTCAAGCAGGGCAAAGAACCAATCGCGCCTGGAGCTGTTGAGGAACCGCTCAATCTCGGGAAAATAGAGTGGAAGGTAATGCGTCAGAATCCGGTGAATGGTCTGCGTCTTTGCCCGCGATACGGCTTCATGCGTCTTGGAAAGTTCTTGAATATCGGCAAGACCTGCAGCGAGAGGGTCCTGATAGGTTTGGCTCACGCCTGTCGCCAGCATGTGCAGGATGACCTGAGCATCTTTTGGATCATTCTTGTCCCATCCGTTGTGGATGGCTTCTCGCTGCCGAGCGAGTGCCATCGAGGATATCAGGCGCGTCTCGATCCCAGCATCGACCAGGCGCCATGCCAGTGCCCTGTGATAATTGCCGGTCGCTTCGAAGCCGGCGAGAACAGGTCGCTCAAATGACTTCAGCTGATCTATGAAGCGGTCATGTTCAGCGCGTTGGTTGAGAACGGTCAGCCGCCGCCGTCGTATCGATCCCGGGATCTGTATCAGTACGTCATTGCGTTTCTTCGAGATATCGATCGCGACGAGCACAGCTTCCTGTGCGATATAATGTACCTTGGCCATGGTCAGGCTGCTCCTCTTTGGTGGTGGTTGGAATAACCACTGTAAGAGGTTCTGCGGCCCGGTCATGGCCGCCTGCCTGCGTGCTAAATGCGCCGCAGGCGGCCATGACCTACCCAAGTTCCGAATGTGCTACGGTCCCGAGTTTGTCTCCCGCGCCATCCTGAAGTGGATGGTCGACGAGGGCATCGAGACAGCCCTGATCGATCCGGGCAAGCCCTGGCAGAACGGCGCGTGCGAGAGTTTCAATGGCAAGTTCCGCGACGAGTGCCTGAACCTGGAATGGTTCCGATCGAGGAGCGAGGCAAAGGTTGTCATCGAAGCCTGGCGGCGGCATTACAATGAGGTCCGTCCTCACTCGAGCCTCGGATACCTGACGCCGGCAGAGTTTGTTGCCAGCAGAAGATCAACAATTGCAGCGCCCGCTAACGCGACGGGTCGGGACGCTGCGGTGTGTGGGGCCTTCGCGCCCCGACCCGTCGCTCAACCGCTCCGTCAGGGGCACATTGTCCAATCTGGAGCCGGACAGGCCCTCAGCCGCTTGCCGATCTGGGCGGCCTATGCTAAGACATATGCCAACAGGGAGTGCCAGTTGTGACTGCAGAACGCCGCGTGAAGATTTTCAGGAATGGCCGTAACCAGGCCGTTCGAATCCCCCGGGAATTCGAGCTTCCGGGCGAGGACGCAGTGATGCGGCGCGAGGGCGCGCGACTGATCATCGAGGCGGCTGCGCCGCAATCGCTGATCGCCCTGCTGGCAACACTGGAGCCGCTGGACGAGGATTTCCCGGACATTCCCGATCCGCTTGCGGCCCCGGTTGACCTGTGAGTTCTCGCTTCCTCCTCGATACAAACATCGTCTCTGAACTTGTCCGCAACCCGCAGGGGCGAGCGGCAGCCAAAATCGCAATCATCGGCGAAGCGGCTGTTGCGACGAGCCTCATAGTTGCCGCCGAACTGCGGTACGGCGCAGCAAAGAAAGCTTCGGCCCGGCTCTCAAATCAGCTTGAACAGGTCCTGGGAGCTCTGGAAGTGATCGCGCTCGATGTCCCCACTGACAGACAGTACGGCGACGTCCGCACCAGGCTTGAGGCTGCAGGAACACCGATCGGCGGGAATGACCTGCTGATCGCTGCGCACGCGATTGTCCTAGATATGACCCTCGTGACAGATAATGTGCGTGAGTTCGGGCGCGTTGCCGGACTGCGTGTCGAGAACTGGTTGCGGTGAACGACAGCGCCGCTGCGCCCCCGGCCGGGTGGATCATCAGCGCGCATCTCACCGAACCCGTATGAGGCGAACTTTTGCCCGGTCCCAGCATTTGCTATGCCGTACCCGCCAGACGGAAAGGAAACCAGCATGCGCGCTCTGACGATCCGGCTTCCCGACGATCAGCACGAGCGCCTGCGCGCCCTCGCCGAACATCGCGGGATCAGCCTCAACAAACTGTTCGAGGAGTTCGCCACACGCGCCGTGACGGAGTTTGACACCGACCTGCGCTACCGCGTGCGGGCCGCGCGCGGCGATGCAGCAACGGGCCTTGCCCTGCTGGGCAAGCTGGACGACGCGTCCGGCGGCCGCAGTTAGCGATCCTTAAGCAAGTCGCCGCGCGGTGACGGGTATCGGGTAAGCTTTGCCCCAATGCTGCCTGTTCATGCCGGGCCCTTGCGCGGCGCAATCTGCGCAGGTTCGAAGTGAGGCCATCTGCACACGGCCTTTACAGCCGGCCGGGAGTTTTGGGGAAACTCCAATGTCAATCGGCGCGCAAAATTGACCCCCTTTCGGCGTCCAAAATTGACCCCACCTGCGCTGTGGTAGCTGGCCCAGGCCGGTGCAACTTTTCAAGCGAGTGGAACCGGCCTGGGCCAGCGGGCGGCCGGATGCTCAGGCGCGGTTCTTGAACCGCCAGCTGTCGTTTCCGGTCTCGATGATTTCGCAGTGATGCGTGAGCCGGTCGAGAAGTGCAGTGGTCATCTTTGCATCGCCGAACACGGTCGGCCACTCACCGAACGCGAGGTTGGTGGTGACGATGATCGAGGTACGTTCGTAGAGTTTACTGATGAGGTGGAACAGCAGCTGGCCGCCAGCCTGCGCGAACGGCAGGTAACCGAGTTCGTCCATGATCACGAAGTCGAGCCGGGTCAGGTAATCGGCGAGACGGCCCTGTTTGCCGCTTCGCGCTTCGGTCTCGAGCTTGTTGACGAGATCTACCGTATTGAAGAAGCGGCCGCGTGTGCCGCTGCGAATGAGTGCACGCGCGATGGCGATCGCGAGATGGGTCTTGCCTGTACCGGTGCCGCCGACGAGCACGACATTGCGCTGGTCGGCAACGAAGGTGCCGGAGAGGAGATCGCGCACGAGGGCTTCATTGATCGGCGTGCCGTTAAACTCGAACTCCTCAAGATCTTTCGCTAGCGGCAGCTTGGCGACGGTGAGCTGGTAGCGGATCGAGCGCGCCTGCTTCTCTGCGATCTCCGACTGCAGGAGGTCACCAACGAGCCTCGGCGGTTCGTGCTGGCGCTTGATGGCATTGCTCATGATCTCGTCATAGGCGCTGCGCATGCCATAGAGCTTGAGCGTTGCCATGAGGTCGAGAACATCTGTCCGGTCCATGTCAGTCTATCCTTCTCAGGCGGTCGTATCGGGCGCAGTCGGCCACGGGTGCGTGGGCGAGCTGCAGGGTTGCGGGTGTCTGCAACAAGGGCACCGGCGCAGGATCGCGCCGGCGGACGAGGATGTTGAGGATGACGGGCGCAGAGAAGACGCCTTGTTCAAGCGCTTTAAGCGCCGATTTCAAAGCTGCGCACTCTCTGCTCTACGCTGCGGTTTTGGCAGCCTTGGATCGGGTCACGGCATCAATGGCTGCAGCGCGACAATCAAGATGACACTTCTCACCCAGAATGTCGCGCTGCATGGGCCGCTCGACCATGAGGAATTATCTCGCATCTCAGATGCGCGAAAATTCTTGTGCGTGAACCCAAATCGTGGGATTAACACGCATCTGAGATGCGAGATAATTCCGTGGCACTTCATCTGGTCGGTGAAACAATTGACGCCAAACGCGCGCATCAGCGCGCGCAGGCCGGTGAGTTGATCCAGCTCGTGCGCGGGGTTTACGTCGATGACCAAGGAAACATCGAGGCGACAATCCTCGGCCATGCAGTCCGTATTGCGCACTATCTCTATCCCAACGCCTTTCTGTCGTCGGCGAGCGCGGTGCTGCTCGCGCCGACGCCCGATGGCCGGCTGTTCATCAGCGGCCGCCGCAACCAGCGTACGCGGCTGCGGACGCTCGAGATCATCCAGAACGAAGCGCCGAAGCATCCATCGACGGCGATCGCAGTCATCGGCGACCAACTGGGCGAGTTGCGTATCGATGCCTCCTCGCCGCGCCAGCGCTTTCTTGAAGCGTTCCGCCTGCGCAGCGAACATGCGAGCGCTGTCACAGCGGCGATGCGCGCGCAGATGGCGGCGCGTCTGGTGGAAGAATATGGCGGCCCCCGAGCTGCGGCCGACGCCGTCTGGGTGCTGGCGCGCGAAAATGAATGGTACCGCGAAGGGGAGCGCGCTGAACGCTTTTTGCTGGCCCAGCCAGGAGCTGCAAAGGCCCCAGTCAACAAGGCGGCGCTTGACCTTATCGTCGTCTGGCACGGTGAACCACAAGGCCGGCTGACCCACGACGGATTCGAATGGCGCTGGAAGCCGGGGCGCCGGGCGGGACCGCCATTGGTTCGCCAGACCACGCCGGGCAAGCTTCCGGCTTTCATTGAATCGCTGCTGCCTGAAGGCTGGCTGGCGCAAGTTTTACACGAACGCGATGAACGTGAAGCGCTCCGCCGAGGACGGCGGTATATCTCTAATATCGCCATCGCCGAGTGCCGACACCAACTGGCGGCGCTGCCCGCGGATGTGCTCACGACATCACTGGCGAAGTACATTGATGCCGGTCGCTTCACTGGCCTCTACGCCGGTCCAGCCCGGGGCGAGATCGAGGAGACGTTCGAGCAAAACCTGGCGCGAATTTTCGCGCGCGCAGAAACGCCCCGCCTGTCGGGCGTCCAGATCAAGGCGCCAATGAGTTTGATGCCCGATGGCGCACTCGTTCCGGCCATCGATAAGCCGTTCACGCATATTCTCAAGCCGGCCGGCACGGCGGGCTTCGAAACTTTGCCAATTGTTGAGTGGCTTTGTCTTGAGCTCGCTCGCTCAGCCGGATTTGAAGCGCCCGAAGCCGCGCTGCTGGAGATGCCCGATGGCATGTCGCCAGCGCTAGTGATTGAGCGGTTCGACATTCGTCGTGGACCAGAAGATCATCGGCGCTTGGCGATGGAGGATTTCTGTTCCATTCTAGATCTTCCCGCATCTGCCAAATACGACGGAACGATCGAGCGGATGGCTCGCGGGCTGCGACCACTGTCGACCGATCCGGCCCGCGATCTCGATATCCTTTTCCGCCGCGCCGTGTTCGCTTGGCTAATTGCCGATGGCGATATGCACCTCAAGAACCTTGCTCTGCTAAAAGTTGCCGACGTGGGAGACAAGACTTTTACGAGCGTGCGCTTTGCGCCGCTGTACGATGCTGTCACCACGCGTGTCTTCCCGGGTTTGGGTGGCGATCGCATGGCGCTCAAGCTCAACGGCAAGGATGACCGTCTGACGCGTCAGGATTTCTTCGCGCTGGCACGCACAATCGCCGTGCCCGCCGAGGGCGCTGAGACGGCGATCGCAGAACTTACAGCGCGCGTGGCCCAAAGGGCGAAAGTGATTTCGCTGCCTGAAATTTCCATCGAGGTCGAAGCCGCTCGAACGATTAAAGACAAGGTTATTGGATTAGTTTTAGAGCGCTGCAAGGCGCTGGCAGCTGAAGGCAACTAGATTCTGTTCCCATAAACCGGTTTCCAGTTGAGACTGAAGCGTGATTCAATCTCCCTTTGG